>AUXO017728635.1_pt1 | contig 58169 bp, 45 predicted proteins | sample 768731 | NCBI WGS metagenome assembly AUXO01 (sample SAMN02715735, study PRJNA202380) | gut metagenome | biome: sheep rumen | host: Ovis aries | place: New Zealand: Palmerston North
GGAACTTAATTAAACAAGAACTAAGTAAAAAACAACTTACAAATGAAGCACAAGAGGTTTATAACACAGTCAAAGAACTATATACTTATTACCATAAGAATAAGTGTGGCAAAGGAAGTAATGTTGTTGTTATTGACAATGTTACAAATAATAATAGCTTTGACGCAGTTAGAAGTGATATACAACATTCTAACTATCTTCAAATTCAAAATAGTAGTAACACTAACAACAAAACTAACTACTATAATCCTTTAGCTAGCTGGCAAGATGTTCTAAATGCTATAAAGGGTGTTAAAGTTGATAAAAGTGGTAAAGCTTCAAGATGCACTAAATGTGAAGCTTATCCAGAGATGAAAGAAACCATAGAACAACTTAGTTTAAAACTTAAATCATTAGCTAAAAAGATAGAAGAAGGTGTGTATAAATATGGGTTTTTGAGGCGATAATATAATAATATAATTAACTTAACTGTGAAATCATTAATGTTGATAAAAAATAATTATATTTTAAATGATTTGTTGTGATTGTGGTCTGTTATTTAAGTTAATAGCGGCGTTATTGTTGTTTTTTCTCCACGTTTCTTGTTCATTTTTTTTATAAAGATAATAAATTAAAGATGGAAATATTCCAAGTATAAACAATAGTATTAGTATAAGATAATTTATTTCTGGTTTTGGCGTTTTTTTGTCTTGTTTTGGCGTTTTTTCGGTAAAACTTAATGTTTCTATATTTTGTTTCTGCGCACTTTTTTGTTCTGGTGTTTTTTTAGCAGGCTTTTGTTCCTTTATCTTTTTTTCTTTCGTGCTTGTATCGTGTTCAGGTTGTGATTCCCGTAATGGTTGTTGATGTTTTATAGCCATTTCTTGTCTATTTGGTGCTTTACGTTGTGGCGGTGGTATTGGCTTTGAAATATGAGTAGATTCTTTATTTCGTTCATCATTATGAGTAAGATTTTCTTCTTTTTCTTCTTCTTTTTTTGCTGGCTGTGGATCATTTTTTTCAACATCATTATCAAAACCGTCTTCATCTATGAAATAATCATCTTCATTTTCAAGTTCAATAATATTGTTTTTATTCCCAGAAATATTATTAGGATTAAAATCAGTAATTTCACTTTCGTCTAAATTTTTTAAATTTTCCGGTGTTGGTTCTTCATTACTAATTTTTTCTAATTCGTTGTCAGCATTGATTATATCTTGTTCTTTTATTGCATCTATAGAATTTATAAGTTTATTTTTTTTAACTTCCTTTTCTAATGTTTTGTTATATTCCTCTATCATTTGTTTATCTTTTTTTTCGTTTTTTTTCTTTTTCTCTTTTTCTGTATTTTCCATGATTGTATTAATTTTATCTTTATAAACATTAGCAGCAATATATTTACCAACAAATGGTATTGAGTTAAGTTTGGATGGAAAAATTTTATTTCGTTCTTTTTTGGTTTTATGAACATAAGTGTTTTTATTTCGTTCTTTTATTTCATTTTTGTATAATTCTTTTGCTTCGCCAATTATTGCATCTTCTGTTTGACAATATACATTATAGAAATTCGATATTTCTTGTATTTGTTTGAAATATTTGCTTTTATTATCTTGTTCATTTCTAAATGTAGAATGTAAACGAAGAGTATAAATATTATTTTTATCTGAAGTGTCATAATGACCGCCAATTATATTGGTATGCGCTAATAAAAGTTCGTTCGCACGAGGTGCATGAGCCAATAAGATATCTTTTATTTTTTCACAGTTGTCTTTTTCACTTTTTTCGTCTGAAAATTCCATATTATATCTTATTGATTCGTAATTTTCTGCTGCAAAAAATAATCTTTTACTATTTTTTCTCGTGTTATAAACAAGTGTGAATATTCTAGCTACATGTTGCGTATTTTCATCTTTTGCGTTAAAGTTTAAGGTTACGTCTCCTCCTGATATAATTTCATTGAAGATCTTACGAAGGCAGAATAACATATTTTTTAATCGATCATCTATTGGTTCATGATCAACTACCATATATATTTTTCCATTTTCTATTGTATCTGGGATTTTTTGCACAATATTGATATTAATGGTATTGTTTTTTATTAAACTAGATTGTAACTTCACTATTTCTTCAGGTTGCAACCCAGTATCACGATTGGCAATATATATTTCGTTTTGTATTTTAAAAATAATCTGGTTGTTTGTTTTTGCGTTATTTTCATATGTTCCTCTATCGTTATTAAATACGCCAAGCGTAATTGTTTCTATTTTTTGTTTTCCATTGTTTTGCATAAAACTAGATTAATTATACAATATTTAAAATAAATTACATTTTTTTTTATTGACAATATTATTTGGTCGTTGCAATAAAATTGTGTTTTGTTATGTATAATGAAGTTAAAATTTCTAAAATTAGCAATGGCATTACTCTTGCTTTCGATAAAATGAGCGAAGTCGATAGCGTGATAGTTCAAATAGCTGTTCCAGTTGGTAGTCAAAATGAACTTCGAGAAGAAGGAGGAATATCTCATTTTTTAGAGCACATGGCATTTAAAGGAACTGAAAATAGGACATATAAACAACTTGCAGAAGAGGTTGATAATGTTGGTGGTATAACAAATGCATGCACGTCGAAAGAATATACAATGTATTACATAAAAACATTAAAAAAAGATGTTGAGATGATATTTGATATTCTATCGGATATGTTATTTCATTCATCGTATCCACAAGAAGAAATAGAAAAAGAAAGAGGTGTAATTTTACAAGAAAAGGCAATGTATGAAGATCATCCTGCAAGCGTAAATGAAGATTTATTTTATCTAAAAGCTTACGGAGATACTGCATTTGGTAGACCTATTATCGGAACAACAGAAAATATAAAAAGGTTTAATCGTGATGATTTTTTAAATTATCGTGCTAAAAATTATAAAGTTAATGAGATGATAATTGGTGTTTGTGGTAATGTTGATGAAAACGTTATAAACGAATTATCTGAAAAATATTTTGGAAGCCATAATATTAACAATAAAGATTACAAACGCGAAGATGTAAAGTATATTGGTGGCAGTGAGATTAAATTTAAAAGCGATTTAGAGCAAATTAAATTTACTCTTGGCTTTGAAGGATGTATTAAAAAATTTATTAACATCTCTGATACAGATTTAAAAAAACACTATGCAATGAAAGTTGGGGCAATGATTTTAGGTTCAGGTATGTCTTCACGTTTGTTTCAAGAAATTCGCGAAAAACGTGGTCTTGTATATTATGTACACACCGCAACAGAAACTACTCCAGACACATCATTGTTTGTGATAAACGCAGGTTTTTCACCAGATAAAATACATGAGTTTGTTCCGGCGTTAAAAGATGAAGTATTAACTATAACGAAATATATTAATGATGATGAAATCAATAGGGCTGTAAATCAATATGAAGCTGGATTAAAGATGTCAAACGAAAAATCATCAAATAGGGTTGGAAAAATGATTAGTAATTTAATGTTGTACGGGCGTATTATTAAGTCAGAAGAAATTATTGAAATTGTTAAAAGTATCACTAAACAAGATATAATGAATACCATGAATGAAATTTTATCTGGTAAACCAACATTAGCTGTCTACGGCGATGTTAAAGGAGATAACTCTGATATTCTCTTGAATGGTTTTAAATATGCTTAAAAAGAAAAAGTTTGCAATAATATTAAGTGGTTGTGGTGGAATGGACGGAACTGAGTGCCATGAAGCCATTAGTTTAATGATAGCAATAAAACAAGCTGGTGTAAACTATGTATGCTTTGCTGTTAATGATTATCAAAAACATGTTATTCATGCGATTGATAAAAGTTTTGAAAACACAATTGATAATGAAAAACGTAATATGCTTATTGAATCTCGGAGATTAAATCACGGAATTGTTTATGATATAAAAAAATTATCTGTAAATCAATTTGATGCATTAATTTTTCCAGGTGGGTATGGTACGGGTATAAGTTTGAGTAATTTTATAATTTGTTCAAATGGAGTTTGTAAGAAGAATATACATTATTCTGTTCGTAGCGAAATTAAGGAAATTATACGGCAATTCAATGAAGATGGAAAACCAATTTTTGCAGGATGTATGGCGCCAGTTTTGATAAATGGTTCATTAACTGGTGTTAAAATAATGATGGATGCTGGTGAATATACAAAAGATATTATTGAAAAACATAAAAATACATATAAAATCTGTAATTCAGGAGAGATATGTATTGATAAGAAAAATAAGATTATAACTGCACCATTTTATATGGCAAGAGAAACTGGTGTTGATATTATTTTTAACGAGAGTGTTAAAAGTATAAAAGAAATATTAAAGATGTGTGATTGAATTTAATTGTTTTTTTCTCCGAATGGATGATATTTTTTCATAGTTTCTTTCATCTTTTTTGTGTTGATTTTTGCATATATTGAAGTTGTGTTAATACTTGCATGTCCTAATAATTCTTGTATTTCTCTTATATCTAATCCTTTTTGCAAAAGATGTGTCGCGAACGAATGTCTCATTGTATGTGGAGATACTTTTAGTGGATCTATTCCGGCTTTTAAAGCTGTTTTTTTTATAATATTTTCTATTGTTCTTCTGTTAATATGTTGTTCCTTGCTATTTGAATAAAAAAGATATTTTTGTCCTTTTTTTATATTTGAATTTATATAAGTTTTCAATAAATTTAAAATATTTTTTTTCAATGGAACGATCCTTTCTTTTTGTCCTTTTCCTTTTATTGTAATAAATTTATAATCTTCATTTTCTTGTTCTATATTATTTTTTAATTCTTTAAATTGCACTGATTTTAATTGTAGTTCACATAATTCGCTAACTCTCATTCCGGTTGAATATAAAAGTTCCAATATTAATCGATCCCTCAACTGTTTATTGTCTTGTAGTTTATTATTCGCAGATAAAAGCTTTTCTACCTCTTCTGTTGTTAAAAACTTTGGTAATTTAAATTCTTTTTTTTGTCTTCTTTGCGATAACATTGGATTTTGTGTTAATATTTTTTGTCTTATTAAATATTTAAAAAATTGGTTTAGTGCGGAATATCTTCTCTGTAAAGTAGATTTACTAAATTGTTTTTTATCAAGTATGGAGTAATAATTTAATATTATTTGTTTATTTATTTGCTCTATGTTTTTGATTTTTTTATTCAGAAATAATCCAAATTCATGGATATCATTTTTGTAACTTTCTATTGTATTTTTTGAAAGTCCTTTCTCTAACATTATATAATCTAAAAAATCTGTAATTGCATCTATTATTTGCATAAATATTAATTTTTTTTTATTTTAATTATATTGTTTTTACCGCTGATTGTTAAATTCATGATTGTGCGTTTAAAATCGGTTTTTTTCGTTATTGAATTAATTATATTTTCTATTTGATATAATCTTGGTTTATAGTTTGAACAAGAAAGCTGAACTATGCATTTTGTTAAAATACTTTTTTTAAAATATTCGGATAATGATATAAATTTTTCTCTGTTTAAAATTATTTCATTGTTATTTTTTTTTAATATTTTTTTTTCTGTTTTTGTTATAATTAAATCTAATGTTTCTTTTACTTCTTGAAATGTTTTGATTGTTTGCAATATTCGTTTTGTGATTAAATTTTTATCTTCTATCTCATTTAACAGAAAACGTAATTTATTTCGTTTATATTTTAAATCAAAATTACTTTTATCTTCGCACCATTTAATTTTAAGATTTAGCAAATAATTTTTACAATCTTGTTTTGTTAGATCTATCATTGGACGTATAATACGTATATTATTTATTTTTTTTTCAAACGGCATACTACATAAACCATCTAATCCACTGCCACGTGCTAGATTTATTAAAAAAGTTTCAATTTGATCATCTGCGTGATGACCGATGCAAAGTATATTTATTTTTTTGTTTTTACATGTCTTTAAAAGAAGATTATATCTCGCGTTTCTGGCGTCTGCTTCAAGATTATTTTTATATTTACCATCCCAATTTTGAACTACGTATTTTATATTGAACTTTTTTAATATTTTTATTGTTTTAACAATTTCTTCATCTGCTTCTTTTCTTAAATGATGATTGACAAGTATAGCTAAAATATCTATACTAATATTTTTCAAAGCTAATGTTAAAGATAAACTGTCGCAACCACCAGATAATGCTACTGCTATTTTTTTATTGCAGTTATTTTTTTGTATTTTGTCATAAATATGTTGTTCAAATTCTTCATTTGTCATTATAGTAATTTTATTACACTTTTTTGTTTTTTTTAATTTTACTTATTTCACCACGCCATTCGGAAATTTTTTCATGATTTCCAGATAATAAAATATCAGGTGTTGATAGTCCATTCCATATACGAGGTAAGGTGTAATGATTGCACTCAATATTGTTATTATATGCTCCTGAAAATGTTTCATTTTTTATACTTTCTGGATTTCCTAATACACCATCTATTAGTCGGCAAGAAGCCTCTATTATTGACATACTAGCTGTTTCGCCTCCCATTAAAATATATTCTCCAACACATATTTGTCTCATTTTGAAATATTCTATTGCTCGTTGATCTATTCCTTCATATCTGTTGCATAGAAAAACAACTTCTTCGAGTTTAGATATGTCTTTTGCCATTTTTTGACAAAACTTTTCACCTCTTGGAGAAGGTAAAATTATCTGTTTATTTTTGTTATTTACAAAATCTTGTAGGTTAAAATTATCGATAAATGCTTTTTCAATTACGTCAGCTCTCATTATTAACCCATTACCGCCACCAGCAGGTCTATCATCTACTTTGCTATACCTTCCTATTCCATATTTTTTTATGTCTATAATTTTTAATTTAATAATGTTTTTTTCGATTGCTTTTTTTAGTAAGGAGCAAAAAGTTCCTGAAAAATATTCTGGAAAACAAGTAAAAATTGTTATATTCATAATAATGTTTATTACATTTCTTCGTAATCTTCATTCAAATCGTTATCTGTATTTGTGTTAATTACTTTATCATTTAATTCTTCAAAAATATATTTGAAAAATGGAACAGTAATTATGATGCCGTATTTTAATACTAATTCTTTATAAGCGCTCTTAATTGCTTCTTGTTTTGTTATATCTGGGTTTTGCATGTAAATATCATACAAAACTTCCATTATTGCTATCATTACTTTGCCAGTATATTGATCCATTGTGTACCAAGACAAGCAACTTTCGCGAATTCTTTTCACGACGTCTCTATCTCTTAATTTTGCCGCAAAACCACCTTCTTCATCTCCTGCTATTTTATCAACTATATCTTGATATGTCCTAGATCTACCTAATGGAACTATTGTGATAGACATGCTTTTTTCTGAAATACTTGCAGTTAGATTATTTGCAACGGAGGACAATTTTTTTTGCAATTTTAATAAAACACTTGGAAAAGCGTGTTTTTTATCACTTGCATCTGAATTTGGATAAAATGAAACTTGTCGTAATAAAATTCCATAAACTGCTAAAGTATCTTTACGTATTATACCGGAAAGCCTGTCATAACAACTGTCAATACTGTCTAATTTGTATGCGTTTTTAATGTATTGCATGAATGTTGTTTTGTTTTCTGGAATATTTTCCAACATAACAACTAATTCAACTATATATTGAATTTTTAATTGACATAAAAAATTTTCTATAAAATCTCCATTTATTGATTGATTTGCCGCTATAACTTCAATGGCGCATGAAGGATTTAGTGCAATCCAGTAGAAAAAAGCTTCTCCTATATCCGCTTTTTTGTTTATAAGTTTGTTTATTTTTTTTAAACTTTCTTTTTTATCATTTTCATAAAAATCTCTTATCATGTCTCTTAATTGATTAAAATTAATTTTAACTGGATCGTCTATTTTATCAATTTCCCAGTCTTTCTGTTTTAAAAAATTAAGCATTGCATTGTAATTTTCATAAATCAAATCAGAGTATTTAGGATCAAATTTCGATGTTACGAATAATTCAGAATATCTCGCTGACATTGTTGCATTAGTGCTTGGTCTTTTTCTCATGTTTTTGTAAATTTCTTTTGAAACTTCAAAATTATCTATTATAAACTTACGTAATGTTTTTGAAGGAGCAAATTGTATAAGACAAGCTAATACTTCGTATAAATCGGTTGTTTTAGTGCTCTTAGGATCTTGTTCAAAAAGTTCTTTATAAATATTGTTTAATTTAATCAAGACATCATTAAATTTTTTATCTCCATGGTTATTTATATAATAATCGCAAATAATATAACCACAATGAGCTGGAATTTTATTGCCAACATCAACTAGTTCTTTTAAAGAATCATATCCGACAGATTGTTCGTTTATGTTATTAATTGTATCTTTAAAGTCGTTGATAAAAACACTTATTTCTGATAAATCTTTGTCATTTAAACCGTAATATTTTTTATTTAATGAGTCAAATTTCTGTAGATCAAATGTAGGAAGAAAATCATTTGAATCTTTATTCAAAGCAGACATACGCGCATTCGTGTAGAACATTAAAAATAATATGCAAATATGATTTGTAAAAAAAAGAAAAGTTTAATTTATATAAAATTATTCTCTTTTTTAACAACGTTTTTACTTGATTTTTACTATATTTGATTAGATTTTTTTTTTGTGAAAAAGTGGTTATTTAGGACATTAATAGTTTTTTGTTTTTTAATGTCTGTTCCGTGTCAAAAAGCAAAAGCAGGAAATTGGATAAGTGCTATCACGGAAGTTTTTAGCTGGGGTCTCGGCGATGGTTTAATGAAGCATTGTAGTGAATATATTAAATGTGACGAATATGAAGATATAGGTTTAACAGATCAAATAACTGGCATGTTTTCAAGTAATAAAAAAAAATCAGCATGTTCAGCGAATAGTTTAGTAAAAAATGCAGCAAGAATTATTGGTACACTCACTATACCAGTACCTTTTTTTAACTATGGTGTCGGAAATTTAGTTGGAGAAGCAGCTCAATGTTTACAAACAATTATAATATCAGAAAGTGTAAAGAAAAAAGTTAATCAATATGAACTTTGTTATGGCGATAGATCAGAAGGGCATCCAATGCCTTTAACAGACAAGCAAATAGCGAAAATATTACCAAAGATGAATTTATGGCCGACTGTAGAAAATATAGTTGCTCAATATTCAAAATTATGCATTAAAAAAATTGGAGACGAGGATTCTTATAGATTTTATAGCGCAGGGGATTATTTTGATGGTATATTTGTAGATCAAGAAAAAGGTTATGCATATATTCTTTGTGCTAAATTTTTTGAAGCTTGTCCTTGTATATTCAATATGCAGGGAGGAAAATTTGACGATCCTGAATATGAAAGAGATGATAAGACAAATATGATAAAAATTAGACCAGATGGTTCTTTAATACATAAGAATGATACTGAGAAGGATAGAGCTCATGAAGAAGAATATAAATCTAAATATGCAAAACATTGTAGATTAATTAGATTTAAAGAAGTTTATGAACAACCAGACGATCTTGCTTCTATTTATAGCGATGCTTGTTTTGATTTACATGGAAATTCTAAAAGATTGGCTAATATTTCAGTAGGTATAGTTCAATGCGTAGAAGATACTGCAAGAAATATTTTTGAAAAACCAATATTATCTACAAGTCAGAATATAATTTCCGGACATAATTCGTATGAAACATATGTAAGTGATTATAGTTTTATTCAACAAAGATATAATAAAATTCAGAATTTATTACAAGGCAGGACAGAAACAACAATTAACAACAAAGATACTCCGAGATTTTTACAAAATGAAATATCTGGAATTTTGAAGCTTTTACAAGAGATATGGTTTTATGAAAATTCTACATCAACTATATCTTTTACTTGTAGTGGAAGTAGGGCTATTTATGGTGGTTATAGAACTGATATGCATAATAAGTATGTAGTTTTGCCTGCAAGGTATTCTACCGAAAATTGTTGTTCAAGCAATAAAGATGTGTATGATACTTGTTATAGCGATTTGTATGACGGTCCAGAAACAGATATACAGCCATTAATATCAAGACAGCAACAAAGCATAGATGTTTCCAGTATGTTTAAAGAAATAAATAAAGTTGATGTATTGATGAAACATATAAAAGACTTAGAAGTAAAAGCATCAAACGCTGAATCTGTAAAAGTTTCGATATCTGGAATTACATTAACTTTATTTGATATTTTTAGAGGTAAAATTAAAGTTATAGCAATAGTGGTGTTGGTGTTCTGGGTATTTCTGCTTGGATGGAAAATGATAAATGGTGACTATGGAAAGATTTCTACAAAAGAGTTTGGATTAATAGCTTTAAAAGTATTTTTATGCTATATGGTTGTTTTTAGCGATGTTGCTAAGAATTTAATATTTAATTTTGCAATTCAGACGTCTCAAGGTGTTGGAATGTTTTTTAATGATGTAATGTGGCAATTTAGAGGTCAAAATGATAATAAATATAACCGTGTATGTAATATGAAACAGGGTTCAATAAGCATGCCAAAAAAAATATATGGTGAAGTTATTGAAGCTAACAATGTTGCTGAAAAAAAATATGCATGCAATAGTTGGGAAAAAAAAGTTTGTAATATTTCAAATGGAATAACAAATTGTTTATGTTATGAATATAAAATGTCATGTCAAGAAGGTTTATCTTCGTTAGATTGTACAAAATATTATGAAGATTATGAAGGTAATGAAAATAAAAAATATTGTAAAACAGGTTTTTGTTTATCAAATGGTTCATACGATAAGGCAAATATTTACGAGACAGGTTCGTATAGACAAGCAGATGAATATATGACATATAAATTTGAATGTCCTTCTGATACAACTGATTATGGATGTGCTGAATATAAAACATATTTTGGTGATAAACAATGTATCAAAAGAATTTGTAAAAAATTTAAATTGTCATGTGATAAAAATCAAAAACTATCTTGTCAAGAATATAACGTATTACAGGATGGGAGTTATGGTTCTTGCGTTAAAGGTATTTGTGAGCAAGAAAAAACGACTTTTGTTCTCATGCCGCCAATGGAAAGACCATATAAAATAAAGTCTTATTTTTCGGTTAAAGACATGGAACATAGAATGACTTATCAACCATATTGTCATAAAAAAATAAACGATAGTTCTACTGATATTATTTATACGAATTCTGACCCGGAAGCAGAGGAAGTTTATTCTGCGATGGTTGGTTCAAATGTTTTTGTGTGTAAAAACAAAGAATATGAATTAGATGATGGCTTTAGAATAAGTGAATACATAAGACATGGAATAATTCCAAAGACAAAAGAAGGTATTTTAGTTTTTCAGTCATTATTGCCACAAAGTATGCAATCTTATAGTGATGATAAGAAAGTAGAGGAATTAATTAAAATGCCAGTGCCAACTGCGGTAGCAACTACTGATTCTTATGGACTAGTTAAAGAATATAATTTTATTGATGACGATAAGGCATCCATTGGTTTTCAAAGAGCAAAATATAGGACATATATAAGAAGTTTATTGTCTTATGTTAATAAAAATTCAGCATATCCTAAAATACAAGAATATGGTTATACCAGAGATTATTCGCATCTTTCTTTTTGGGATTCTATGGATTGTAAAATTATACAATTTATATCAATGCAAGGAATGGATGGTAGTTTTACAGAGGATATAAACGATGTAATTGCAGGCGCAACAAGTGGTGATGGTGGAAAGGCAGTATCTTCAGCCATGAATGGTATGTTGCAACTTTTGAAGTTTATGTTTATGAGTTTTCCATTTGGAATACTTATTTTTATATTGATGTTTGGTATAGGTGCAGCTTTGTTTATGCTTGTAGCAAGAGCGACACAGCAATATTGTATTTGTGTATTTCATCTTGTTTTGTTGGTTTATTTATCGCCGTTTATATTTTTATTGTGGTTATTTGATAAAACAAAAGATGCAATTGATTCATGGATTGATGATATGAAAAGCAATATATTTGGTGCTTGTATACCTTTTATATCTATAACTATGTTTTTGTATATCATAGATTGGCTGTTATTTGGTGATGCAAATAAGTATGCCTCAATGGGTTTATTTTTGCCTTCAGGCGAAATAAATGATAATTGTTATGAGGGAAATTTAAGCGATGCACCAATTGCTTGTTTAACGAAAAGGAGCTTAAAAACTTTCACATGGGTTGGTTTATTTGGGTTAAACCAAGGCGTTTCTCTTTATTCTTCAGATGCATTTAAAATGCTTGGTTATCTTGTTTTAAGGTGTTTGTTTGCAGCTGGCGTGATTATAGCTATGACTTCAATACTAGATAAGATGGAAGAAGCTATTTATGATATAATTGGTAGTAAGCCAACGATGGAAATTAAAGCAGGTTTTACAGATAGTGCAGAAAAATCTTTAAAAAGTGGTTTATTCTCTGGCGCAAAAGCTGGAAAATTTGCATTATCATCGACAGTAGGTAGTGTTGGTTTGGTTGGCAGGGTTGGTGTTGGCGCTGCTGAACTGCTTGGAAGCTTTTTACCCGACAGAACGCGAGAAAAAGTAAAAGAAAGATGGGAAAACTTTAAAGATACAACAACGAGTATTCCAAAGAAAACAAAAAGCCGATGGGAAAAAACAAAAAGATCGATTAGACACAAGTTTGACGAAACATTTAATACCAGTGAATGGCAACAACATCAACAGCGTCTTAATGATATAGAAAATAAGTATAATAGAATGGTTGAACAAAAGCAACAAATAAGAGATATGAAAATTCAACAAATTAACGATAAAGCCGCGCAACAACGGATAGATAATACTAATATTTTAAATTCATATGTTAATGATTTGAATGCGCAAAATATGTTTAATCAACAACAAATTGATTCATTGGCGAGACAAAAAGAAACTGAATTGACAAATCAAGTAAATAGGATTACGCAAGAAAATATAAATAAAGTAAATAGTGAGTTCGATAATGCTAAAAACGAACTAATACGTATAATGGATATGAATAAAAAGAATGAAAATGATAATTTTTAATGTATTTTTATGAGAAGTTTTGGAAAAAATAAAGTTTTTTTTTCAGCATTTGTGATATCTTTTGGCGTTTTTTTGTCAAGAATAACCGGTTTATTCAGAGATATTATATTTGCATCTTTTCTAGGAACAGGAATTGTAGCGGAAGCTTTTTATATTTCATTCAGACTTCCAAATACTTTTAGAAGAATTTTTGCCGAAGGAGCTTTTTCAAATGCTTTTGTTCCGATTTTTTCATCAAAAGTAAAAGAAAATCGTTTAGATGCTAATAGTTTTTCTTCAAAAGTGTTTGTTATTTTATTAGTATTTTTAACAGTATTAACTATATTTATGGAGATTTTTATGCCTAAAATTATAAGCATAATAAATCCAGGATTTTTATTAGATAAAGAGAAGTTTTCACTTGCTGTATTTTTATCAAGAATTACCTTTCCGTATATTATATTAATTAGCATTACTGCTTTTTTTGGTTCAATTTTAAATAGCATTAATTTGTTTTGGCCATTTTCAATTATATCTGTAATACTTAATGTAGTTTTAATATTTGGTTTAATTTTTGCAAGAAACATATTTTCAAATTCAGGTGAATGTTTAGCTTATTTTGCGATATTTGCAGGAGTTTTACAACTTATTTTTGTTGGCTTTTTTTGTATAAAAAATAAAGTATTTCCATCTTTTAAGACGAAAAATATAAATGAATACAATAAAAATGAAGATAAAGAAGATATTAAATTGCTTATAAAAAAATTTATACCTGCCGTTATTAGTAGTGGAATTTTACAAATTAATATTTTCATTGATGGAATTTTTGCTAGTTTTTTTTCAGGTGCAATTTCATATCTATACTATGCAGATAGAATAGGACAATTTCCATTAAGCATGATTGGTTATAGTTTAAGTGTAGCCATTCTTCCATCATTAAGTGTTGCTTTCAAAGAAGAAAAGTATTTTGAGATTTTAAGTTTACAAAAAAAGTCGTTAAACATTGCGATGTTTTTTTCAATTCCGGCAATGTTATTGATTTGTGAATTATCTAAAAATATAATTTTTTTTGTATACGAACGAGGTGTTTTTACAGATAAAGATACAATTATAGTTGCAAAAATGTTGTCCATTTATGCAATTTCAATTCCATTTAATGTAATGTTAAAAATATTTTTTTCTTGTTTCTATGCTCAAAAAGATACAAAAACACCAATGAAAATTAGTGTTTTTTCGTTATTATTTAATGTAATTTTAAATTTAATTATAATTAATTTTATAGGCATGTATTGTGTTGTTGTATCGACAACATTATCGTCTATTTTATCTTGCATTTTAGCTATTTTTTTATTAAAAAAGAATAATATATTTTTTCTAAAAATAAGAGATTTATTTTTTTCTTTAAAAGTTTTATTTATATCCATTTTAACGTGCTTAATTGCACTATTATTGCGTGATACAATTCAATTACTTTTATTACTGATTATTGTTGGTTGTTTTTACATGATTTGCTGTTTTTTAATTAAAATTTTATCAATCAATGATATTAAAAAAATCAATCTTTATTTCAAAAAATAAATATGGCGGAATGACAGGGATTCGAACCCTGGATGGCTATTAACCATACACCCTTTCCAGGGGTGCGCCTTAAACCACTCGGCCATCATTCCATGATAATTTATCATCTAATAATAAATTTTTAACATAAATTGCAAATTTTTTATTATTAAAATTATTATATAAAAGTTATAAACCAATAATTGCGATTATGAAATTTTATATTTTAAAGTTATTTTATTTTTTATTTTTATCGTCATATTTAAATTCAATTAATTTTTCTCCAGATTTAACATTGTCTCCAATTTTATGAAATATTTTAACAACATTTGCATCGCATTCCGCAAGAATTGAATTATCCATCTTCATGGCTTCAATTGATAACAAGTGTTGTCCGATACTTACATTTTCATCTTCATTAATTTTAATTTTAGTTATTTTTCCTGTTATAGGTGATGTTAAAAATTTAGGTTTATTGTTGTTTGATATTTCTGGCATATATTTTAGCAATTTATGCATATATTGTGTATATACTTTTACAGTTGCACTTAATCCAGCACATTGCATGACATGACCATTTGGAATTTTATAAAGTTTTATTGAAAAATTTTGAATTCCGTTTATTGAACTTCTAAAATACATATCGCCTCGCTGATATGAAAATTTAAGCTGTATTTCTTTACCGTTATACATTATTTTCAAAAAACCATTTTCTAATTCAATTATGTCTATAAAATAATCTTCATCATTGATACACACATATAATTTTGTTATATTACTATCGCGTGGTATATTGCATGTTTCATGAATACTAAATTCAAACTGTAAATCTTCTATGTATAGTGCAATTGCTGTTGCTATAAATGCTTTTTTAGTACTATCTGTTAATGGTAGCGAGTTGAAACCATTTGGATAGTGATTTTTTATAAATGAAGTAGATATATTTCCTTTTACGAAATCTTCTTGTCTCATTATGTTTTCTAAAAGGTTTATATTTGTGTCAATTCCGCCAATTTCATATTCTCCAAGAGCAGTTTTCATTGTCTCAATCGCTTCATTTCTTGTGCTACCATATGTAATTAATTTAGCCATCATTGAGTCGTAATATGGAGAAATTTCATCACCAAGTTCAAAGCCTGATTCAATTCTGACATTTTCTCTTACAGCTGGTTCAATATAATGTAGTATCATTCCATTTGATGGGATAAATCCTTTTGAAGGATTTTCGGCACAAACACGACATTCAATAGCATGTCCATTTAATTTAATATCTTTTTGTGTAAAAGGTAATTTTTTATCTTCTTCTATCTTTATCATTATTTCAACAAGATCAATGCCAACGACATATTCCGTGACTGGATGCTCAACCTGAAGTCGTGTATTCATTTCCAGGAAATAAAAATTTTTATTTTTATCCATTATAAATTCCAAAGTTCCAGCTGAATAATATTTACATTGTTTTACAAGACGTATAGCACAATCATACATTTTTTTTCGTGTGTTTTCATCTACAAATGAACTTGGGCATTCTTCAACTACTTTTTGATTAGAGCGTTGAATACTGCATTCGCGTTCTCCTAAACAAACTATATTTCCAAATTTATCTGCTACTATTTGTATTTCAATGTGTCTTGGGTTTTCTATGTATTTTTCGAGTAAAATATCATCATTTTTATATATAGTTTTGGCTTCATATTTTGCCGTCTCCAATTGTTCTTGTATATCTTTTTCATCATAAACAATACGTATTCCCTTTCCTCCTCCTCCAGCAACTGCTTTAAGCATAATTGGAAAACCAATCTTTTTTGCTTCTGCAATAGCTTGTTTGGCGTTTGTTATAAGTTCATTACAACCAGGTACCATTGGTACATTAGCTTTTGCTGCAATTTGTTTTGCTTTTAGTTTATCACTCATTGCGTCCATCGAGTAGCTTGATGGCCCTATAAATCTGATGTTTTCTTTTTCTAATTTTTTAACAAATTCAACATTTTCTGATAGAAAGCCATAACCTGGATGTATTGCATCAACTTTATATTTTTTTGCTATTGAGATTATTTTATCTGTATTTAGATATGTATCTTTGCCAAAAATTCCATCAAGAGGAACTGCTATATCTGCTTCACGAACAAATAATGCATTTTTATCTAAATCACAAAATACTGCCACTGTTTTTATGCCAAGCTTTTTTGCAGTTCGAATAATTCTCCTTGCTATTTCACTTCTATTTGCTATTAAAATAGTATTTATTTTTTTTTCATTCACAGTATGTATGTGAAAAACACTTTTTATAATTTGCAAGAATATCAAAACATGTAATTATTTATTCTCTTGACATTTTTTTACGTTCATTTGGATCAAGATATTTTTTTCTTAAACGTAATTTATCTGGAGTTACCTCTATAAGCTCATCATCCTGTATATATGATATCATTTGCTCTAATGTTAACTCTTTTGCTGGAACTAATTTTACAGCTTCATCGCTACCAGAAGCACGAACATTTGTCAGATGTTTTCCTTTTATTACATTCACAGGCAGATCATTTTCACGATTATGCTCACCTATAATCATTCCAACATAAACGTCATCTTGTGGTTTTATAAACATAACACCTCTTTCTTCAAGTTTCCATAAATCGTAAGCTGTTGCAACTCCATTTTCTGTTGAAATTAATACACCATTGCGATACTTTTGCAAATTTCCTTTGAATGGTTCATAACTATGGAATACACGATTAAATACGCCAGTTCCTTTGGTATCTGTCATGAATTCACTTTGATATCCCATTAGACAACGAGTTGGTACTAAAAATACTAGTCTTGTTCTATTTTCGCCGAATGGTTTCATATCTCTCATATCACCTTTTCGTTTTTTTAATTCTTGAATAATCGTTCCGCTAAATTCATTATCTACGTCTATTGTTACTTCCTCGATTGGTTCAAATTTATTACCTTTTCCATCATCATGAATAACAACCTTCGGTCTTGCGACTGATAATTCAAAACCTTCACGTCTCATTGTTTCTATCAAAACACCAAGTTGTAATTCTCCTCTGCCACCAACTTCATAACTGTCTTTTTCGGTTGAAGGCTTAATAGTTATTGCTATATTATTTTCAGCTTCTTTTTCCAACCGATCTTTAATCATATTTGAAGTTAATTTACTTCCACTTTTGCCTGCAAGAGGAGATGTATTTGGTCCAATTGTCATTGATATTGTTGGTGGATCTATTGGTGTCGATGGAACACATTCTGTAACATTTAAAGTACATAATGTATTTGAAACTGTTCCTATTGAGCAACCAGCAATAGTGACTATATTTCCAGCACAAGCTTCGTTGACTGTTTCTCTTGTTAAACCGACAAACTTTTGAATACGTGTTATTTTACATTTTTCTACAACATTATTGTTCAAGTCTAACACTTGAATCTGTTGATTTAATTTTGCAGTTCCACTGTAAATTTTTCCAGTTAATACGCGACCCAAAAAATTATCTTGTTCAAGCATTGTTGCTAAAAAGCGAAATTCACCGTCATTATATTTATCTTTTGGAGCTGGTACGAAACTTATAATTTTATCAAGTAAAGGTTTTAAATCACCACCACGTTTTTCAATATCTTCATTTGCCCAACCGTCACGTCCAGATGCATACAAAACTGGAAAGTCAAGTTGCTCATCCGTTGCTTCAAGAGCTATAAATAAATCAAAGATTTCCTCTAAAACTTCTTTTGCTCTTTGATCTGGCTTATCAATTTTATTTATAACAACTATTGGTCTCAATCCTTGTTTCAGTGCTTTTCCAAGAACAAATTTTGTTTGAGGCATCACTCCTTCTGAACTATCAACTAATAATAAGCAGCTATCAACCATGCATAAAACTCTTTCAACTTCACCACCAAAATCAGCATGTCCAGGTGTGTCTATTATATTTATTGTGTAGTCCTTATATTTTATAGACGTACATTTTGAAAAAATTGTTATACCACGTTCTTTTTCTATGGCATTATTATCCATAATTCTCTCATTTTCGAGTTGACTGTCTCGAAAATTATTGCTTTGTTTAAATATTGAATCAATTATAGTCGTCTTACCGTGATCGACGTGCGCTATAATAGCTATATTTCTTATATTATTAGAATAATCCATTTACGGATGATGTAAAAAATATTTTTTATTTTTCAAGATTTTTTTATCACAAATATTTATTTTTTTGATATGTATAGATGTTTACTATTAACTTGATATTTAATTTTTTAAAAATAAATGTAAGATATGTCAATATCTTTTACAAAGTTTTTACTAAAAAAAAAACAGCAAAAAAAAATAAAGTTTATATCTTTTTTAATCATTATTTTTGTTTTTGCACTTATATGTCTTGTTGCTCATGTCGCAAATGTGTTTATTTTAAAATCCGCAACAAAAGATGTTTTGGATAATTTTAGAAAAAATGATGTAAAAGTAGACTATCAAATACATAGTAATTTGTTTACTGGTGATGTTGTTGTAAAGAAATTAAATTTTCAAATTCAAAATGGACATGCTAGTTTTGGTTCTGTTCAGATAAAAAAAACATCTGGTTTTTTTGTTCCGTCTGAGATAAATGTAAAAATTAAAGATATAACAACAACTATTGCGCGCAGTGATAAAAATTACTTTATTAGCCAAACAGGGAACGAAGATGGTTTTTATGTAAATTTTAACTGGGGTTTTTTCAAAAAACCGTATTTTAGTGGTATGAAAAACTCATCACCAGCAAAATACTCTATAATGGATAATGAAAAAGTGGTTGGAAAGATAAATATAGATAATTTTATTGTAGTTATAAACGGTGATAAAAAAGAAACAAAATATAAAGGTTCTATGATATTTTATGACACCGTATTTCTTCCTTATGTTTTTTTACTTGATATACCTTTTTCTTGGGATGTTCATTTACAAGAGTTTAAAACACAAGATTATATAGGTCTTAATAAGGATAGTTTAGTTGATTTGACTAATGTCAAAATAAATAAGTTTTTTATGGATTTTGATTTTGCAAAATTGTTTGCAGTAGGTGAATTAAATTATATTCCAACGAGGTTAAATAACATAAATCTTAAAGTAGATATAGACAATGATAAAAAATTAATAGACAATATATTTAATGTTGCTTTGAGAAATAAAAGCGATTCAATGCGTCAACTAAAAAACTTTCATAATTCTATAAAAAAAATCATTCCAATTTTGAAGAAAAATAATGAAAATTCAACAAATAATCACTTACAGCTTGTTATTAAGAAAACAAATATAATGCCAGATTATAATATAAATGATATTGGTTTGGTTGAATTAATGTCTAGCGTTTCCGAGCTAACAAATCGTACCAATTAATAATTATGTCAGGTGTTGCAAAATTACTATTTTACTTTGTGATATTATTTTCATGTTTAACTGTTAATCGTGCTAATGCTATAAAAATTGTTGCAATTGTAAATGATGATATAGTTACAGATGTAGATGTTTATGATTTTGAACGAATTTTATGTAAACTTGATAAACGTTTTACTTGCGGTAGTCAAGACAGTCTTCAAGTTGCATTAATGACTTTGATTGATAGCATATTGAGATTAGAACATTTTAAACAGATGAAAATATTAGAAGATAAAAACATAAGAATTGGTTTTAATGAGTATAAAAATGGTGTTATTAAAAATATTCATAACAGTAATGCAAGAACATCAAAAATATTTGAGGATTATTTATTGTCTGAATATATATGGAATATTATGATGTCTTCTCAAGCTCAAACGATTAGGATACAAGACAATGAAATTGAGGAGTATAAAAAACATAATAATTTATTAAACAAGAGAAATGAAGAAATTAAATCATTAATTTTTAGAGAAAAAATGAATAATATAGCTCAATCTACGATGTCTGAGATAAAAAAATTTTATTTGGTAGAAATAAAAGGCCTATAGGAATAATTAATCTGTAATATTCTTGCATTTTACTTTTTTATTTAAAATAGTTATTTATGTTAAAAATAGCTTTAACTGGTGGTGTTTCTTCTGGAAAATCAACTGCATTAAAAATATTTAGAGACTTTGGTTGTGGGACTATCTCAAGCGATTTGATAATCAAAGAATTAATGACGCGAGATGATGTTTTGAAAAATAAATTAAAGACATTATTTAATTGTTTAGATGATAATGGCAATGTAGATAGTAAAAAACTTGGTAAAATTATATTTAATAGCGTTGAAGCGAGAAAAAAAATAGAAGCAATAACTCATCCACTTGTAAATATTGTACGTAAAGAGTTTTTTCGAAGTTGTGAAAATAAAGGCATCAAGTATGCTGTATGTGAAACACCGTTATTGTTTGAAAGAGGTTTGTCTCCTGAATTTGATTGCTCGATTTTAATGATTACTAGTTTAGATATACGAATAGATAGATTTATAGAATCTGGGAAAGGAGATCAAGAAAAATTTTTTCAAATTACTAAAAATCAGATGTTGGATGGAGAAAAAATTGATAAAGCTGATTATGTTATTAAAAATAACGGTTCAATAGAGCAATTAAAAGAAAAAATACAAAATATTATGTTTGATATTGTAAAAGAAAACAATCTTAATAAGAAAGTTAGTTGATAATGTCGTCGTCAATTGGAAAAATGTTTTCAATATGATGTGTGTTACTGCTGTTTGTAAAACAGATAAATTCGTCATATCTGATTGAGTAATTTTTATATTTTTCGTAATTTTCTGCAATAAATTCATTCCCAGCATTATAAATCCTACGCCATTGTCGTTTAGTTACAACTGTATCGTAATCGTATATTGTTTTTCTTCTTTTTACTTCGACGAATACAAGTAATTTTTTTTCTTTATTTTCTGCTATTAAATCAATTTCTCCAGAAGATGTTTTATACCTATGTTTTACAATTTCAAAACCACACTTTTTCATTTCATTTATTGCAATGTCTTCTCCTACAAGACCACTAATATAACGTTGTTTTTTATTATTTTTTTCCATTCATTCTCCACTGCTTACGATAACCATTGCAGGTCTTAAAAGTCTTCCATAAAGTTCGTATCCAGGACGTACAACTTTTACTATATTGCCTATCTCAAATTTACTTTGAACACGAGAAATTGCTTCATGCTTATTGTAATCAAAAGGAGTATTAATTTCTGGTTCAATTTTATTAATTTCAATTCTTTCGAACATTTTATTAAACTCGCTAATTGTCATTTTAATACCATCTATTAATGTATTATCTGTTTTTTCAGCATCGGTATTTTGTAATGCTGTTTGAAGAATATCATATATATTAACAGCATCGATTGCGAACTTTGTTATTGCAAATTTATTTGCACTTTCTATTTCAATTTTATTGCGCTTTTTACTATTTTCATATTCTGCCGCTAAGTATAATAATTTTCTTTCAAGATCGTCGTTTTTTTTCTTTAATTCATTTATCATTAATTGTTTTTCATCTAGTTCATTTTTGCTTTGTTCGATATTATTGTCTTTTTCTTCTTCGTTAATTTCATTGCTAGTTTTTTCATTACTTTCTTTTTTATCCATTTTATTTTCTATATCTTCTTTTTCATTACTGAAAGTAGGCATTTTTTTTTTAAAAGTCATATAAATATATATTAACCTATACATTAGTAGATAATTTTTTTTTATAAAATTCAAGTGTTATTCAGGTTAATATTATTCTGCTAATGTATGATTTAATAAAAACAAGGTATATTGGAAATAATTAAAAAAAAATTTGACATTTATATATTATTTTCCATAAAATACCATAATGTCCCAAATTTTGGGTTTTTTTGGTGAAATTCCAAAAAGTTGTTTTTTTTAAGAGGCTGAGAGATCGGTAGTTATTTTGTACTTTTGTCGGTAACGATTTAAGTTTGGCTCGTTTGGGCTAGTTGTTTTATATATGTTGTTGAATAAGGATGAGTAATGTCTTTCTTATTCAACGAGGTTTGGTTTTTGACTAAATTGATTTTATATGGGTGCATTGTTTTTATCGACATATAACAACAAAATTGATGCAAAAGGCAGGGTGTCTATGCCTGCAAATTTTCGTGATATCATAACAAAAGATAACGAGACTAATGTAATAATATATAAGTCGTTATCATCGTCAAAACCATGTCTTGAAGGTTGCACAAATGGACACATTGAAAAATTACAAGATGCAATTGGTAAATTTGATCCATTTTCAGAGGAAAAAGATGCATTTGAAACAGCAATTTTTTCAGATAGTGTATCATTGGATATAGATAAAGATGGTCGTATAAATATACCAAAGCAATACATACAATATGCTAAAATTAATAAAGTAGCACTTTTTGTTGGAAAAGGGAAAACATTTGAAATTTGGAATCCAGAAATATACGCAGAGTATTCTCAAAAGTGTCGTTCATTTGCAGTTAAAAATGCAACTTTAATTAAATGGTGAATAAATTAATTTTTTGTTTTTTTTAATTAAAATTCTATCAAACATTGCTTTTCCTTTGTATGTTGATAAATAATTTTTATTTTTAACGATTTCATACCCAAATTCAAGAATACCGTTTATAAGTGGAGCAGACGAAATAGCAGATTGTTTATCAAAATCTGTTGGGATGTAGCCATTATCAAAACATAAGATGCCGTTATCATCAACAAAATAATACTTTTCCGGAATATCTTTTAATGGTAAAAGTTTTTCCTTTGGATATTCTTTCCTTTCAAAAGGTAAATTTGTAAACCAAGCTCCTGTTGCTCTAACCGGTATTTTCTTTTTTGTTCTTCTATCTTTTAATTGTTGGAAGTTTTCAACTCTTTTATAAACTCTAATTTCTTTGTTTTTTATTTTGTTAATTAAATTTACATCTTTATTAACAATTTTAGTTTTTTTATAACTTTTTTTTAAGATAATACGTGAATTACTAATCACTAAAAACTTCTTATTACTATCTAAAAGAACTTCATAAAATTTACCGCATAACGACCAAGGGTGGTTAGTACAAACAATATCTGTAACTTTGTTCAAAATCTTAATGGAAAGTGGATGATAAAAACTACCATCAAAAAATTGTAAGTCTTCATCTGTTATATCTTCTTTTTCAAAACCAAGTGCGTTATAAAACTCATCATCAAAACCAGTATTTTTACTATAATATTTTATTTCCGCCGTTGTACCGTCTTTGCAATATACAATTCCGCAGGTATCTTGATTGAATAAATTAACTCTACTGTCAAAATGTAAACAAATTAGTTTTTTCAATTTTAATCTCTTAAAATTCTTCTTGAAATATAAAGCAAAAGCACTGCATTCTTCATCGTCATCACTTAAACAATCATCGCAATTACAAAAAATTACTTTATCTTCAAAATGTTTTGCGAAAGCATCACAAGTTTCTTCAACATCGCAATATCTTGTGTAATATTCATCGTGTTCGCTTTCTTTTGATTTGTTGTTGTCGTTCTGAATATCTCTTGCTTCTTTTCTTGCATCTTCCATTATAGTTCTATGTGTTTTCCCTTCCTTTTTCAAATTTCTCTTAAAAGCATAATATTCTTTTGGAACTCCTTTGTAATTATCTGTTGTGGCTGTATAATTACTATAACGCTTTGTTTTCTTCCTTCTCTCTCTCGAGACCTACTTCTTTAATTGTTTTTTGCCTTAACCAATGCAAATATTTTTGTTCTGTTAAGTTTGTCCAGGCATAAAGTTTTCTTGCGTTTCCCTCCTTGTCGCATTGATATTGTTTGAATGTTTTTTAAAATCACTTTCAATTTTTTTTCCTTCATTGTCGTTGCATTGAAAAAGATGAAGCAATTCTTTATTATCAAATTCTGATTTTAGTTGATCAGCTTGTTGTTTATATCTTTTACTGTAATTTTTTGTTGAACCTATGCGAACTATTGAGTTATCAATTTATTTTGATGTAAATAAAACACATATGTTTGATGACGTTTATTAATTATTTTTAAAGTTAATTATTAAAGTTTGCAATTTATATTTAAAGTATATGATAAGAATATATGACTTGTTATTACATGACAAAAGAAGCTTTTGATGAGCTGAATAATGAAATAGATAATTTAGAATATACAGTTTTACCAGCAGTTGTCAAAGAAGTTTCGACAGCAAGAGGCAATGGTGATTTGAGCGAAAATGCGGAATATCATGCTGCAAAAGATAAACAAAGATCGACTATGAAAAAGATTGGTTATTTAAAAGATTTTAAAGTTAATGCGACAGTTGTTGATTGTTCTAAATTATCATGTGAGACTGTAAAATTTGGTTTATTCGTGGAAATACTGGATTTAGATAACAATAAAAGTAAAAAAATTCGTTTAGTTGGGGACTACGAAGCAGATGTCGGAAATGGATTAATCTCGATAGATGCACCGTTAGGGAAAGCGTTGTTAAGCAAGAAAGTTGGAGATATTGTTGATTTTGAAACACAAAATAATGTTTTTTCATATAAAATACTAAAAATAACAAATAAGTAAATTGATTTAATGTTGCAATTTAAAAAAATTTATCAAAATCTTTTTGAATGTCGATTATGGTTGAATCAAATTTATCGACAAATATGTACAAAAAGAAAAGCAGAAGACATAAGTTTGTTTTTTCTCGCTTTATTTCAGGAACAATAGTATTTGGTGTTTTACATACATCATTAATTTGCTGTGTATTAATACAATATTTTAAAGATTCTGGAATGCTCCCATTTCAATTATCAATTATTATAGTGTCAAGACGTATACTTAGATTGTTTTGTGATACAATATTTGGATTAATTTTTGATAGATTTGGTGCAAAAATTGTTTTTATTCTTGGACGTTTTTTAAAACTTGTAAGTTATTTTATATTATTGCTATTTCCTACATTTGAAGGCTTTATACTGGCAATGCTACTTGATGGTGCTTCATATAGCTCTATTTATGGAAAAATAAGTTCATATATTTATAACAACTTATCTGTCAGAAAAAAAATAAAGCTTTTTCCAAGAGCAATGTCTATATATTATTTTTGCACAGATGTTTCGATTTCATTAATGACACTTACTTCTGGATTTTTACTAAAACTTTGGGGATATGATGTTGTGATATATATAAGTATTTTAACTAATATATTTTCATTGATTTTATTGATTAGGCTTATTCCAAGTGGCAAAACATTTAAAAGATATCAATCTAAAACTTTTAAGGATATATTTTTAACACTTAAAAACATAGTTGAACAAAAAAAAGAATTTTTGTACTTAATTGGTCTTTATGGAGTATTGTCTTTTTTAGCATGGCAATTTCATAGTATTTCAAGTTTAGTTTTATTAGATATGAAACTTTCAAGTTTTGATGTTGCTTTATATGGTTCTATCTTAAAAGCAGTTATGGCAATTGGAGCTTTGATGTCGATTATTTTTTTTTCAAAAGGTGCAAAGCTTTATAATTGTGTTTTAGTTCTTTTGTCTGTATGTTTACTTGGAGTTATTAGTGCTTTTTTTTATAACAAATATATATTTTATACATTTTGCTTGCTTGTTGTTTTATTTTATACGGTTATAGAAGTTAGTATTGAAAGAAGATTTGAATTTTATTCTGACAAAACAGTCAGAGGGACGGCGGTTTCAATTGCGATGACATTTTGCAGTTTGCTGTCCATAATATCAAATCTTATTGTTGGCTGTATTGCTCAAAAATATAGTTATAGAACAGCACTCATTGTTTTAATGTTGACAATAATGTTAATGATAATTTGTTTATCAACAAAGTTATTCTTTGATAAAAATCAAAAAGAAGTTCAAAAATGAAAGAGTTTAAACTTGGAAAATTTTTATTCAATACATTTATTTGTTCTGCATTACATACATCTTTAATAAGTTGTATTCTCATACCTTTTTTTAAATCTTTATCAATGCTTCCAATTCAAATATCTATTTTGGTAACCGTAAAGCGTTTGGTTAGATTGGTTGGTGATACAATATTTGGGTTAATTTTTGATCGTTTTGGCGCTAAGATGGTATTTTTACTAGGAAGGTTTATGAAACTTATAAGTTATTTTATACTTTTTTTAGATCAAAGTTTTTTAACATTATGTATTGCGATGATTATTTATGGTCTGTCGGAAGGCACTATACAGGGCAAAGTAAGCTCTTTTATATATAATAACTTAAAGGCTAATGACAAATTGTCATCTTTTTCACGCGCGATGTCTATGTATTATCTAGTTATTGATATTCATATAGCAGTAATGTCTTTTCTTGCCGGTATCTTGTTGAAGATTTATGGGTATAATTTAGTTATATACGTTAGTATCGCTATAAATATTTTTTCAATATGGCTTTTGATAAAACTTATACCAAATAATAAAAAAGACGATATAAATAGCTTTCAGGCTAAATCAATAAATGATATTTTTATTAAGTTAAAGGAAGTTATTTCAAAAAATCACTTATTTTTATATTTAATAGTAATGTATGGTGTTTTAGTGTTTTTTGCATGGCAGTTTGGTTCTGTAGCAAGTATGATTTTACTGGATATGGGAATGGATGGAACAGGAGTTGCAACTCTTGGCTCTGTTGTCAAAATATGCATGGCAATAGGAACTTTAATTCCTGTATTTTTTTATAAAAACTCATTATCACTAAAAGCAGTTATGACAAATTTGTTTATACTTATATTTGTTGGCGTAGTGAGTGCAACATTGTATAACATATATTTATTTTGTGCTTTTATGCTTTTTGTAGATTTAAGTTATGTTATTTTGGAAGTTTCTCTTGAAAAAAACTTAGAACACTTTTCGGACAAAACAGTTAGAGGAACGGCTATATCGCTTGCTATAACATTCAGTAATGCTATCGCAGTTATTGCTAATTTACTTGTTGGCATTATTGCACAATATGTAAATTATAGGTTTGCGTTATGTATAATTTTATATACAATGTTTTTTGTTTGCTTTTTTGCGCTTATAAAAATTAAAAAATACAAACTTTAAAAAACCGCGTAAGTATTAATACCAAAATACAAATTTGTGAGGTTTAATACCTACGCTTAAAATAGCTTGTTATATTCGACCTGTTAAAATAAATATAACATTATAAATAACCATGTTTTATACATCCATTTTTCATGAGACATATAATTTGTTACTTATGAATTATTATTGCATTTTTCTTTTTTATGTCAAAAAAATATGTAAATTTAGTTGCTTGCAAATAAAAAAATCATATTTATGATAACCCGTATTTGTGTTGTTAGATGGGGCAAGTTATAGATTTTGGTGGAAAACCAGTAAGGAAAACAGTAGCAGCTTTAAGTGAGGCAGACTTGATTAAATTATTGCCGAAATTAAGGATTTTAAAAGGAGAAGATATAGTTATTCATATCGGTGAAAAGGTTTTAGAAAATAACGATTTATTGACAAAACTATTACGAGAAGTTGTTACTTTAAAATGCATGGAAGCGACTGTTTTGTTAATTCCTGATACAGATATTATCGTTTCTTCTTTTTGCGACGAACATTTAAATATTAATAATCCGTTTAAAGAGAGTAATTTTGTAAACGCCGCTGATCAAATTGATGTCTTTGACGTTATTTTTAAGAGAGATGTGATAAGTAAAATTTCAAATATTTTAAAAAGTTTTAATTCAATGTCTCTTGGTATTTCAGGTCATAGTTTAGATATAGTTTTTCCAGATGAGCTTGTTAATAATGGTTTATCTGTGTTTGATAGACAACGATACGATGTTGGTGAAAAAACAAGTGATAAAAAGAATAAGAAATATTCAATTGATATGCTTGATGAGTTATTAAAGACAGACATTATACCAATAATTGCGCCAACTTTTAAAGATAGAATCGGAAAAACATATATATTTGAAAGTTATTTGTTTGGTGCATATTTATCGAGCTATTTGTCTTCATTAAAATATGTTGAGGTTTATACAGATAAACAGAATATTCCAACTAATTGTATTTATGGAGTTGAGAGATTTATGAAAATTGTTAAATCAAGCTGTTTTTCGGATGAAGATTTGCAAATTATAAATGCAGGGATGGTTGCAATACAAAAAGGAGTCCAAGGAGTTCACGTGGTAGACATTGATCATATCAGTTTATTGGAGGAATTTTGCCGTAAAACATTTAGTGGTTTGTTTTTATACGATGATACATTAAATCAAATTTAATTATATGACTACAGACGATTTTGTAGCAATTTGGACGTTTTTATTTATTATTTTTTTACTTTTGTTTATTTTCTTTTATAAATAGTTGTTAAACTTTATAATTAACTATTTTTAATTTATTTTTGATTTATTTTTTAACTTATAGTTAAATTTATATTGACTTTTATTTTTTAATATTCAACTGTAAGTTGAATTATATATGGCAAACGTTAATGATGATAATTTTATTTTTTCACACGATGACGACGATTGTTGTGAGGAAAATTTATTTAATATAGAAAAAACAATACAGAAAAAGCAAGAGGAGTTCTTGAAAGAAATGGCGATTGAGATTTTGAAAAAATCTGAAATTAGAGGCAGTACAGATAAAATCACAAGAGAATTGGTGAGGATTTATAATATGTTAAAAACTCAGTTAATTTCTCCTAAAATGAAGCAAATTCCAGAACAAACTGTATTTGATGATTATATAATTTGTTTAGAAGATGGGTTAAAAATGAAAATGTTAAAAAGACATTTGAGAGTTAAATATAATATGTCATTTCAGGATTATAAGCAAAAATGGCATCTTCCAATAGACTATCCATGTGTTTGTAAAAAATATTCATCTTGTAGAGCAAATATTGCTAGAAAGAGAAGAAGAAGCCTAAAAAAAGCTGCCTAAAAAATTTTAGAGAAAACAAAATTGAAAATAAAATATAAATTAATAAAATAATGATTAGATGATTGGAAATACTTTTATATTATTGTTTGATTATTTAGTTTCAACACGTATAGGAAATATAGTAGCTGTTTTCTTAGGTGTATTAATATTTTATTGTATATTTAGATTAGTAGTTAAATTAATAGATTATTTAGTTTTTAAGAGGCTTGTTAATATTATTTTAGATACAATATATGATGAAGAGAATGAAGATTATGAACAATTGCCAGTTTTTAGTCACGAAGATGAAAGAGGGTATAAAAAAGATCAAAAACATGATAAAATTCATGAAGCAGAAAGGTTTAGAGATATGGAAAATAAATTTAAAGGAAAGGCGAATTTTCGAGGTAAAAAACAAATAGTTGGCGTTTCTAAACCACTGGGTAGGTGGACTGCCGGCGTAATGAAACAATGGATTAAGAAAAATCAAAATATTGATATGGATTTGATTAATGATTTAGGATATTTTCGTGCATCTGTAATGAACGAAAAAAAGTCGCAAGGAGTTGATATCAATAGATAATTTTATATAAACCTAACCGGCAATTCATATGATTTTATATCAATTATTTGTTTTAATAAAGAATTATTTTGTTTAATAATTTGTTCATTAGGCACTTCGCAACTATTAATATTTCTTTTTATAAAAAACATAATTATTTGTTCTAATAAACTTATTTTTAATATCCTTGAAAGATTATTATATTTTGTGTCTATTTGTTTACTAAATTTATTTAGTAAATTTGCAATTTCTTGGTTATTTGTAATTGAATTTATACTTTTTGTGATATCCAATTCATGTAATTTATTTGCAAAGTTTATTGAATTACCTGATATGTTTGCATAGAACTTTATATCTTCTTTGCTCCAGTCTGGATGTAATTGTTGTAAAATGCTCATGCATTCCTCACTTGATAAACTAAGTTTTATCTTGTTGCATCTTGAATAAATTGTATCCAATAGACGTGTTGTCTGATGATCTATAATTAAAAAAAAAGTATTTTTAAAAGGCTCTTCTAGAGTTTTTAAAAGCGTATTTAAACCATTAAAATTAATAGAATTAATATCATCTATTATGACAAATTTATTTCCATATGTAGATTTTAGATTTATTTTATTTAACATTTCTCTTACTTGATCTATTTTTATTTCATTTTCACCTTCTTGAATGTTTAAAAAAAATACATCTGGATGTATATTTTTTTCCAAAAGATTGATGTGCATTTTTATTAAATTTTCATCATTGTTTTGTTTTTTACATTCGTCGATTATCATATTTGATACAAGCCAATATGCAAATGTTGCTTTTCCTATACCATAATTTCCGCTAAGCATTATTGCATGATGCAATGTTTTTTTATTAAATTGATATAAAAGTTTTTCTTTTATTTCTGAAAATGATTTAATTTCCTTTAACTCTTGTGATTTTTTATAGTTATCAACTATATTTTCGTTGTTATTTTTCTGATTTATTATTTTATCAGTTTTAAAACTTTTACTTTTCTTTATATTTTTATTTGTTTGTGTAGGAGTATCAAAAAGTTCCATATGTATAAGAAGAAATGCAATAAAATTATTTCTTTAGTTGTTGTTTGTTTTTTTCTTCGTATTTTTCAACTATTACGTCTTTAAAAATACGAATAATAGTATCATTGTTTAATTTTACAAAAATGTATTCTTTTTCGTCGGGTATGTCTGCTACTTCACATATAATTCCAGACGTTAAAACAAGCATATCTCCTATCTTCATTTCTTCGAGCATTTTTCTCTGTTGTTGTGCTTTTTTTTGTTGTGGTTTTATTAAAATAAAATAAAACAAAACAAATAATATTGCCAGCGGAAATAATGATATAAAACTAGATTGTTCCATAATTGGAGATTTAAACTGAAGGTGAATAATCTTAAATTAATAAATTGCAAATGAATTATTTATTTTCTATTTTTTGAAAATTATTTTAAAAATGGTATTATATTTATGTGATGTAATATGGGTTTTAGACTTGATGACTTATACGATAAACATAACAATGCAACAAATGACATCAATAATCTAAACAACATGCACACTGATAATAATTATAATGATATATTTTTAGGAGATGAGACGTTGGTTAGCTATAACTTTGCTCTTATTAATGATGAACTAAAAATGGCTAAAAGTAAAGGTAATGGAAGTTTAGACGAAACATCTGGAGTTTCGATGTATCAAATGGATATTGGTCTTAAAAATTTTACTTTTGAATGTACTAATATAAATAATGACACAAATAAAACATTACATAATTTTTCTCCAAGAAATCAATTATTATTAATGAAATTTACTCGTAATAATAGCAAAGACTTAATGTCAATGGATGAAATAAAACAATACATAGATATAAAGGATTGTAATATTGTTTTTTTACAAAAAGTAGATTCTGAGATGATTTATAAAATAACAAAATCACTAAATAATGAGTTTTATTTTATTGTAAATTCACAAGATAATGTAATTCCTTTATTACCTTATCAAGCTGAGTCGATATTTAAAAGAGGACAAGACTTTTCACTTAATTCAAACATGCATATAGGATATATTTCTGACGATAAAAATAATAAACAAAAATCAAATGCTTTTCAAGTAGCTTTTTATAATTGGTTTTGCCGAAACGTTCATCACATGCATCCTTACGCATATAGTGATATGGTTATAGATAAAGAAGTTAAAAATTATAGTTTTAAAAAGATAGAAAATGGACACGAAATAACTGTTAAAACTCAGTTTTCAAATGAATTGACAGATAAAGCAATTTCATTAAATACAGTTGGGCAACTTAAAGATTTTGCATTAAAATGTCATAAGGCTCGTTTTTCTGCGCTAAATAATAACGAAGAATATGTTTTTGCGATGCCGTTTCCGCTGTATAGTAAAAATCATATGCTATCATTAGTTCTTGTATTTAAACCAGATGGTAAAGTAAATGCTACTATAATAAATGCTAATGGATATAAAGATGCTAAATATAGATATGCGATTCCAATTGGAAGTATTTTACAAAAGGTTTTTGAAAGGTTTTCGCCAGATATTGGTGAAAATATAAATTATTTTTTTCATGAAAATAGCTCACAATATGATGGTACATGTATGACACATGCAGACTATATAACAAAACGACTTGTTAAAGATCGTAATATTGAATTTGATGGAAGTGGTGTACATCCAATAAAAATTTGGGAAAAAGCATATATACGCGGATTTGCTACAACTTTATATCAACACGCAAAAGAACAGAAAGCTTTTATACAGAACCAAGAAAAAATAAAATATTTAACGAGTAGTTGCATTGATAAAAATTGCGATGTTAATTATAAAATAAACACTGATAAATTTTCAAGAGATTTTAATGCGCTAAAAAAGAATAAACAAGAAAGTTATTATAATGATAAACAAAAACGTTATAGTAATAATCGTCGTAACTTGATAAGAAAAAAAAATATAAGAGATTTTTATTAAAAATAATCAATCTTTGTCTAAAACTATATATAAATTATTGTGAATAATATTTATATTAATTAACTTATGTGTCAATGATAGATAAAAAAGTTGTTGTTATTACTGGTGGCGTAAGAGGTATAGGAAAAGCTGCGTCTATTATGTTTGCAGACAATGGATATTTTGTTATTGCAACGACAAGGAATGGCAATAAAAAAAAAGATATTGAAGAAATGTTTAATAGAAATCATAATGCAAATGTTGTTGTTGAAGAACTTAATGTAAACAAGGAAGAGAATGTAGAAAATTTTGTCAAAAATATATATTCAAAATACGGTAGAATTGATTGTTTTGTTAATAATGCCGGAATAATGATTGACAATATGCCTTTACATGAGACTTCTTATGGAGGTTTTGAAAAAATTATTCAAACTGATGTTTTTGGTGTTTATTTTTGCATGAAACATGTTATAACCGAGATGTTAAAGCAAGGACACGGTTCTATTGTTAATGTTGCTTCTGTTGCTGGTTTAGTTGGTTCATATAATTCATCTCTTTATAGCGCTGCAAAACATGCGGTTATTGGATTAACAAAATGTGGGGCACTAGATTATGCAACAAAAAACATTCGTATTAATGCGGTTGCACCAGGATGTATTAAAACTGAGATATTTGAAGATGCTTTTAATAAAGGGATTTATTCTGAAAAAGATCTTGCATCGAAGCATCCAATGAAAAGATTTGGTACTCCAGATGAAGTAGCAAGATCAATTTTTTTTCTAGCGAATGATGATAATAGTTTTACAACAGGAACGGTTCTTGTTGTTGATGGTGGTTACACTTCAGTTTAGTTTAAAAATATAATTGATTTCTTTGATTATTAATTGTTTCGTTTTTTATTCTTTTTTGTTTTTTTTGATATTTTTCTTTATATTTGTTTAATTTATTTGCATAAGATTGACCATATATAACAGCACCAATAACTGTTAGTATCAGTAGTAAAATAAAAAGACAGACGTTAAATACCGGTTTTTCTTGGACATTGACTTCTTTTTTATCGTCGATGTTATCTGTTTGTTGTTCAGGTGTGTCTGTATCTTGCTCTAAACCATCGAATTTTTCATTAACATTAATATGTCTTTTTGTTTTTTCATTCTCGATGGTCTTACCATCGATATCTTGTGTTTTATTTTCAATAGTTTTTTTATCTAACTGATTATTGCTTTTTTTAAATATTCTAATCTTCTTTTGTCTCATTTTTGGTCGTTCTTGTCTATTTTGATTTCTGTCTAATTGTTCTTCATTGATAAAATTATCTTCATCTTGTGTATGTTTTTCAATTTCAGACTTCTCTTCTTTCTTGCTATCATCATTGCTATTGTCCATTATATCATGAGTTTCTTGGTCGAGTCTGTCTTGTAATTCTTGTATTTTCATTTGTCGTTCGTTTATTAGTTCTTCTTGCTTGTTTTCTCCGGCAGGCCATAAACCGTTTTCAATAAAATTTTTAAACTGTGAAAAATTAACTTGTTTGTCGCCAACGTAATTATCATATAAAACATAGGTTACCTCTTCATTAACGCTTCTTTTTATTTCTGCAATTTTTATGTTATTATCATCGGTAATAGTTATTTTTTTAAAATTCCGATTGTTTATTTGATTATAGTTATACCATTGGTCATCTTTGTTATCTAATGTTTCTATGATGATACGATAGCCTTGTTTAAATTTAACTTTTGTGTCGGTTTCATCATCTGCATTGTATACAGTTACATCAGAGTCTTTGCCTAATTGTAGTTCTCCTTTTGTTAGTTTGCCTTCACATGCAATGGCGTTTTTATATATATCATATGTTTTTCTATCATTATCATGAAATTTAAATACAACTCCTTCTTTCTCAAGTTGTGCATGATTTCTTTCTATGTATCCTACCCACATAGCATTATCATCTTCCTGAAAATAATAGCCAAAAAACCCAGAATTATTTGTATTAAATTCCTTTTTTTGAGTTGCAAGATAAACATATGCTAAAGTATAAGTACTTTTATCGTCATCATTTTCAGAATTTACTTCTTTTTTAAAATTCATTTTTGATTTTATATATCTTAACAAATTGGTATCGTTTTCTTTAGTGAAGTTGTGTTGTATTAATTGTTGACTAATATAATTTTGAAATACTGATGTTTCATCATAAGTTTCTACAGTCTTAATAGTATCTGAATTATCATCAATAAACTTTAACAGATCGAAATTTCCTTTTACTTCTTTTAATGCCGTTATACTACAAGAAACGCCTTCTGGCGTCTGTACACTTATTTGTATTTGATTGCCAAGCCTGTCTTCTTCTATCTTGCAGGGTTTAATATCATGGTTTGTGCAGGAAAAATCTTCCAAAAAGAAATTACATGAAGCCATAAATATTTCATCTATACCTTGATATTCTATTCTACAAATATTTCCTTCATCATTGTTATTTTGTTCTTGTATTATTTTAAATAAGGAATCATTTTCTTCGTAAAGATCGCTATTTTTTACTTTTATAGTTGCCGATGTGATTTTTTTTGGATTAAAATTTGGTATTTTTTCTTGTATAAATGTAAAAACATCATTATTATTGAGGTATTTATTAGCTAGTACTCCATAGTTAATTCTATCTAACGTATCTATGTTTGTGTTGAGTGTGCCGTCTGTTGTTGTCAACAACATTACTACATCGAACATGCATTTTTTTTTGTCATATTTTTCTTTTGAAAATGAATAGTTTTTTTCGTTTTTTTTACTTTCAGCTTTCAAACAATACATGTAAATATCGTCATTTCTTTTTTCTATTTTGTAGTATTCTGTTAATGGCGTCATAGCTTCTTGTTTTGTTATTTCAAAGTTAATATAATTGTGACCATTCTCATTCGACATATGTGCTGTTTTAGGATCATTAATCCAAGATTGGCAAGTGATAGAAGAGTCTTGACTGACTGAAAATAATGCTTCTTCTTTTCCATTAAAAACAAAATAAATTAGAATACCTGGTACATCCACTTTGAGTGTGCCGTTTGTAAATATATTATTTGAAACAATGTTTTGTTTATAAAATTTATCGTGGTTTTCAGTCAAAATGTTTTTTTTCCCGTTTATGTCTTGTATTCTTACAATTTGTTGAATTTCATTTATATCTTTAACTTTTCCATAAAGCTCATTATCTGCTTCTTCCGGGACAGATTCTGTTTTATTAAAAATAAACAATACTTGTTTAGAACGATCTACCATGTTTGCTTCTTGGTTCAATGATAATAATTTTATATTCACTTGTTGTTTTGCTGCTGCGTTGATATATTCAGATGTCCAAAATAATATTGGTTTATATTCTGCTCGATTTTTGCCGTGTGTTATTTTATTAAGATTTACTGAATTGATGTCAATTTTTTGATCAGCCGTGAGTGATAATGCATGTAATATATGTGCGCATTGAAAGTTGCCAAAAAATCCAAATCCATTAAAACATAGTTTTATATTTTTTTTACTTTTGTCTTTTGACCGTAAAATATTTTTTAATATTTCTATTGTATGATTGGTGCTATTGTTTATATGCTTCCAACTATTTACATTATTATCATAAACACGTACATTATCTTTTGTATAAATATTATATCCATCATAGGCCACACTTATCATAGGCATAATATACATCGTATTGTCATCATATTCATGCTCAGAAACTGTCCCGCTGTGCAATCTTCCATTTGGTTGCTTAAGTTGTTCACAACGTGGTATTATTTTATTTGCAATAAAACTACTAAATTGTGCTTTTTGTGTTGAATAACCCTCATCATTTACATCTAATGGTGGTCCAATATATTCTAATCTATCTTCTGGTTCATTAATTAATACTTCTATGTTTAACCGTTGATCTTCATTTTCCTTAAAAAACTTAGATAGTATATTTTTTTTTTTATTGTTGTTGGTTTCAATTTCATCACCAGAAAACAATTCATAAACTTCATTTATATTACTTTTGTCAACGAATATGACTCTGCCTTTAAAACACACTAATACTGCGTCTTCTTGCAGTATTCCTCCTACCAGCTCTGTTATGTTTTGTCTTGCAGCTTCAATAAATTTATCTATAGGACAAGATACTTTATCAACAAAAAGGCATTTAATAGTTTGATCTGTTTTAAAACATTTTTTTAAATCTCTTGAAGCGAATGTTTCTTTAATATTATCTTCTATTTTATCTTCTATTTTGAAAGTATTGTTTAGGTTATCGTTATTTATATTGTTTAGGTTTTCGTTATTTGCTTTATTTTTTTTACGCGAAAAAGATTTATTGAGTTGTATTTCAGGTTTTTCTCGCATTAACGCTTGTCTTATGTTTTCAAAGTTGTTTTGATTATCATCATTATTGCTATCATTATTGCTATCATTAATATTGTTATCATTAACCTCAGCTACATACTCTCGGCCAAGTTCGTCATGATGAATAATATTATTATTGTTTTGTGGCCGATTATTCTCTTGTTGAGCATGATCTTGTTCCTCTTGTTGTGGTACATTATTAATATTATTTTCATCTTCATCATTATTAATATCATTTTCATTTTCATTTCTATTAATATTATTTTCATTTTCATCTCTATTAATATTATTTTCATCTCTAACCTCAGGTTCATTATTATCGTTTTGTATTTCGTTCATGTATTGTTCGACTGCATTTTCGTTAATATCTGCTTCATTATCATTATTAACTTTTTTGTAAGTAATGTTGCCATCTTGTTTATATGTTACTGATAATATCCTTTTTTCGTTGCGAAAAATGTTTACTGTCGTCCCTTTTGTATCCTTTACTTTTCTAAAGTCAGACCATTGATAAAATTTTGGATCAAGATCCTTTGTTGGGTCTTGGATTTCTTCTTGCTGTTGATTTTGTTGTTGATTTTGATTTCGTGCTCTATATCGTTCTTCTATGCGATTACAGTAATTATTTTCTCTTTGCAATTGTAACTCATATTCTGGGTTATTAACGACAACTTTATCGTTTTTTTTGAGTTTTAGTTGTTTTTTGTCAAATAATGTTATTTCACAATCTTGTCCCAGTATTAAATCACCATTAGCTATTTGTCCGTCTGCATCTGATTTACATTTTTCATATATATCAAATATTTCTTTGTCTTCATCATAAAATTTATAAATTTTTCCATCTAACAGTCCATACAGTCTGTTAGTATGAAATGCCCCAATAAAAAAAATATTTTTTTCATTGTTAAAATTCCATCCAATAAGTTCGTCTCCGGCAGCATTTGTATAGGTGGCAGTAATGATATTTTCTTTCTTTTTTTCGTTTGTTGCTAATGCTAAGTTTTGTGTTAAGAAGTTTTTCTTGTTGAAGAAAATATATTCTTCAAAACTTTCTAAGAATAAGTCTTTTATGTATTTCATGACTCGTTCATCCGTACGTTTGTATAAATCTTTTTTTTCATTTATTTCCATTCTATTTTTAAATAGATCAGTTAACAACTTTTTTTCTCTTTGGGCTAATTTTTTAAAATTTAAATTTTTTTTATTTTTGATATCTTTAATTGGTTTTATAGTAATAGTTATGTTATGATGGTCGCTGTTTTTTTCTGTAAATAAAGTTGCACAATTAAGTGTTACTGCTATTTGCTCGCCATAACGCGAAATCTTAATACCGTTGTAATTAATAATGTTATTCAAACATGTGTAGGAACTCGTATCTATAAGCACTTTGTCGGTAAATACACACATTTCAGTGTTTATTACAACACATGTTTCGAGTTCATCAATATTTCCATTCTCGTTAATGTTGTTAACTTTTTTAAAATGTTTGAAAAAATGTTTTTCAAAAAAAATTTGATTTTGTTCTTTGTTGAAAAAAGTTAAATCTTTAATCTTTTTTACCGTTAAGAAAAAATTATGTTTGTTTTTATAGTCAATGTTATTTTCTTCCAAAAATTTAATTGAAAAATCATCATTATAAAAATCTTCTTTAAGAAGCGGAATATTAACCATATTAGGAAGCACCTGGATTTCTGAATTTTGCAATTCTCTACCAAACAGCGAAATAGTTTTTAATTTAAACTCACATTTTTTGCAATCGAAGACACTTTTATATAATGCATCATAAGCATATTCATCTTCAATATAGTTGTCGTCTTGTCTCATTGGCTCTAGTGAATATTTATAAATTTTATTATCGTGTTCTATATATCTGTATTTTTTTATTGCATTATCTTCCATTTTTATTTCAAATTCAACTTTGTCACCCATTGATATAAGTCTGCAGTAGACATTATTGTATGTTAAATTTTTACTTGTGATTTTTTCACCTTGTTTAAGAAAAATTACATCTGTTACACCGTTAATATCTATTATTATTGGTTCTTTTGATTGTTTGCACGTATAATTGTCTATAAATAAATATTGATTTTCATAATGATTAAGGTTAAGTTTGTCTGTAAAATCTTTCTCATTATTACCAATTTTCTGAAAAAGATGTTCAATTCCATTTATTTCTATTAATTGTTTGACTAAATCTTCTGCGTTGCTTTGATAGTGTAAGAGATCATATTTTTTACCTTTTTTATAAGTGACACAGACATTGTTTACTTTCACTTTTTCTGTTATTTTTTGTATGGTATTTTTGATATCTTTATTTGTTTGAGATTTTGGAAGCATTTGAGGTCCTGGGTTTTCGAGTATTATATTATCTATTTTGTTAATCCATGTAACATTAAATATTAGGTTTTTAAGTGCCTCCACGCTTGCAAAATTGCCATAGCTATAGCCTCTACAACATATTTTTATGTTGTCCTTAGATTCTTTTCCAGACATTATTTTTTTTATTACAGCAGATATTGCTGTTCCCGCTCTGTCCATTCTGTCTTTTATATCATCAACGGTGGCATACTTGCTAAATTTACCATTGTATATATTTGATGGGAAAAAATATATTGTATTTGTTTCGATACTATGTGAGCATTGTCTTGCATCTTGTTCGTGCTCTGTGTGAGTATTCATATATATTGTTGTAAATTGTGCATTCATCTGACCCATATGATAATCTGTACCAGGTACAAATATTTCAACTCTCAATGGGTTTTCATTATTTATGTCTAGGTTGTCTCGTATTATAAAATCTTTTTTATCAGTTTCTGTATCATTTGTATATCTAATCATGCCAGGATCATTTAGATTTTCTGCAAAGAATTCCCATATGCCAGAGTTTTTGACGTCATCTTCGATATTGCCATTTGTTTTTATTAGTAAAACTCTACCATTAAACATTACAGTTAAAGCATCATTGGTCTTAATGTAATTATACAAATCATTTCCTGGGCCTTCTACTTTACCATCTTTTATGTATCCTTTATTGTAATATACACTCAGAAACTCATATCTAAACGGCCCCCAAAAAACGGTTTTTCCATTTTTTAATCTTTGTAATAATTCATCGGCTCTGTTTGTTACTTCACCATCAAATTGTTTGAGCTTTATTTTTCCTATATTCCCTTGTCGTGGTACATTATTAACATTGTCGTCATCTATAATCTCAAAGTCATTGTGGTTTTTTATATTCCCTTGTCGTGGTACATTATTAACATTGTCGTCATCTATAATCTCAAAGTCATTGTGGTTTTTTTTTTGTGGCACGTTATTTTCACCACAGTAAGTAGCTATTTGTTGCATTTTTGTGTTTATTGTTGCTTTGGTTTCTTCAGTAAGATAATGAGTAAAAATTTTATACTCTAATATTCCTTTTATGATCTCATAAATGTCTTTAATTTTTTTTTTATTTTCCTCGTTGGTTTGGTTAGAGTTTGTATTTATTTCGTTACCGTTTTCATTCACCATAAGACTTTCGCACTCTACTAGTATAGGTTTTATTACATTGTTTGTAATATTTTCGAATAAAGGTTTAATTGTTTGACTGTCATAATTCAAGTTATTTTCAAGTTCATCTTCAATCTCAAAAATATTGTTTTTAATATTTCGCAGAATATCAATTTTTTCATCTATATTCTCAGTATTTAGATATTCAGTTTGATTTTGACGTAATTGTTCTTTTTCATCATTGATGTCGATATCATATAAGTCATCATCCATAGAAATACAAACTAATTATAACGAAAATTGTTTATAAATCAAATTATTTAATATTGGAAATTTATTATTTCAGTTTTATTTATATTGAGTGATAACAATATTATTGTAACTAGAATTTACTTATTTCCGCAAAGTTCTTTAATTTTGTTGAAAGCTTTTTTGAATCCATTAAGTGAATATATATCGACTGAATATGTTGATGCATTTGATTCTGAAAATACAAGAATTTTAAAACTATTAACCATTTCATTTATTATTTGTTTATCTGAACCATGTTTTTCTGGCCATGCCAATGTATCGTTTTCTGCTATAAATCGTTCCTGAATTCCATCTATACTTACTGATACTACTGAATTTGGACGGTAAAAATATCCAGCAGATATACTAATTTCTTGTTTTACTTTTCCAAAAAATGAAACCATTATATATGGTTCTCTATCGTCTCTGTGATTGCCGTTTAAACTTTTTGGTGTACTTACCGCATAACAAACATTTTGATTATTTTGCTGAACCTTAAAAACTTTCCAATCGCCATAACTTCCTTCAAAAGAAGGAATTGTTTCATCATTTGATGCTATTGTGATTTTATTAAAAAATGCAAAAAATGTTAATATTGAAATAAGTTTAAGAAACTTCATAGAGAAAAAATATTTGAATAAATTTTATTGTCAAAAAATATAACAAGAAGTAGAGCATAGGGGAATCGAACCCCTATTGGCAGAATGAGAATCTGCTGTCCTAACCGTTAGACGAATGCTCCAACAAGCATTATTGTTAGTAGTTGTTTTTTACTTTCAATATAAATTTTGACATGTATTTCTTTTATATCATTTCTTGATAAATAAAAAGTATGTATAGATAATTATTTATGTTATACGATATATCTAAAATTCGTAATTTTGCAATTATTGCTCATATAGATCATGGGAAAAGCACCGTTTCTGATAGAATTATTCAGCTTTGCGGAGGACTTCAAGAGCGTGAAATGTCTGAACAAGTTCTTGATAGTATGGACATAGAAAGAGAAAGAGGTATTACAATTAAATCTCAGACGGTAAGATTAAAATATAAATCACAAGACGGAAATGAATATATTCTGAATTTAATGGATACTCCAGGACATGTTGATTTTGGTTATGAAGTTAGTCGTTGTTTAGCCGCATGTGAAGGATGTATATTATTGGTTGATGCAACACAAGGTGTAGAGGCTCAAACGCTTGCAAATGTTTATAAAGCGGTTGATGCTGATATTGAAATAATTCCAGTACTAAATAAAATAGATTTACAATCAGCTCAAGTTGAAAATTGTAAAAAACAAATTAGCGAAGTTATTGGCCTAGATGTTTCGGATATTTCATTAGTTAGTGGAAAAACAGGCTATGGTATTGCTGATATGCTTGAAAAAGTTATTGCAAAAATACCGGCTCCTAGTGGAAAAATTGAAAAATCATTAAAAGCACTTCTTGTTGATGCTTGGTATGATGTTTATCTTGGTGTTATTTTATTAGTCAAAGTAATCGATGGTGAAGTGAAAAAAGGTACAAAAATCAAAACATTATCAAATGGAAATGAATATACAATTGAGCAATTGGGTTTTTTTACTCCAAAAAAAATTCCTTGTGATAGCATAAAATCAGGTGAAGTTGGCTATATTTGTGCTAATTTTAAAAACGTTAAAGATTGTAACATAGGTGATACTATTGTTTTATCTGATGACACAAGTACATTGCCTCTTGCTGGATTTAAAAAAGTTATGCCAGTTGTTTTTTGTGGTGTTTATCCTATTGATACAGAAGATTATACAAAATTAAAGGAGAGTTTGGCAAAATTATCTTTAAACGATAGTAGTATAAGTTATGAACATGAGACATCTGCTTCTCTTGGTATGGGGTTCCGTTGTGGCTTTCTTGGTTTGCTTCACATGGAGGTTATACACGAAAGGCTGGAAAGAGAATTTGACTTAAACATAATCACTACTGCACCAAGTGTTGTTTATAAAGTTTATTTACAAAATGGAAAAATTATTGACGTTCACAATCCATCTGACATGCCAGATTTAACATATGTTAAGCACATTGAGGAACCAATTGCAGAGGTTAGTATTTTGACAACGGAAGAATTTATAGGTGGATTGATTAAATTGTGTGAAGATAAACGCGGTAGACAAAAAAATTTATCATTTAGTGGAGGTAATCGTGCTGTTATAATATATGAAATACCACTTGGAGAGATTGTATTTGATTTTCATGATAAGCTAAAAAGTATAAGTAGAGGATATGCAAGCTTTGAATGGCAAATTATAGGTTATAGAGAAAGTGATATTGTAAAAGTTGATATTTTACTTAATGGTGAAAAAATGGATGCATTGGCAATGATGACACATAAAAGTAATGCTGAAAGTAATGGTAGAGCTTTATGTGAAAAATTAAAAGAATTAATACCAAGACAAATGTTTGCAATTCCAATTCAAGCTGCACTTGGTGGAAAGATAATAGCACGTGAAACTATATCTGCGTATCGTAAAGATGTTACAGCAAAATGCTATGGAGGCGATATTACTAGAAAAAGAAAACTACTTGAAAAACAGAGAAAAGGTAAGAAGAAAATGAAAATGCTTGGTTCAGTCGAAGTTCCACAAAGCGCATTTCTTGCTGTTTTAAAGATGGACAAAAAGTAATTTGTATTTATTTATTGAAAATAAAATTTTTTTAGATTGATAACTATTGTAGTGCTTATACTATGCAGAGTTTATGTAATCAAATTCGTAATGAGTTTTTAAATTTTTTTAATAGTAAAGGTTGTGAAATAATTAAATCATCTTCTCTCGTTCCTGCTGGTGATAATACATTGCTTTTTACAAATGCAGGAATGAATCAGTTTAAAGATAGATTCGCTGGAATAAAAAATAGTGGTTTTGATAATATAACCAGGGCAACGACTTGTCAAAAATGTGTAAGAGCTGGTGGCAAACATAATGATCTTGATAACGTTGGCTACACAAATAGACATCATACTTTTTTTGAAATGCTTGGTAATTTTTCTTTTGGTGATTATTTTAAAGAAGAGGCAATCGCATGGGCTTGGGAATTTTTGACTAAAAACTTAAAATTACCAAAAGATAAATTATACATAACTGTTTATTATACAGACGACGAGGCAGTGGAAATATGGAAAAAACATATAAATGAAGATAGGATTATAAAAATTGCGACTGATGATAATTTTTGGACAATGGGCGATACTGGCCCTTGTGGCCCTTGTAGTGAAATATTTTATGATTTTGGCGAAAGTGCGAATATCCGTGGTGGACATATGATCGGCGGTGTTGGTGAAAATGATAGATACATTGAAATATGGAATCTTGTTTTTACTCAATTCGAGCAAATGACTGATGGCACTAAAAAACCCTTAAGTTCAAAAAATATAGATACAGGTTCTGGCTTGGAACGACTTATAGCAGTAATTGAAGGAAAAACAGATACTTATGAGACATCAATAATGCAACAAATAATAGATGGTGTGTGTGAAAATTATGGTGCAGATAAAAAAAATAACGATATTCCATTAAGAGTTATTGCTGATCATATAAGAGCGATAACATTCTTAATTTGTGATGGCGTATTGCCATCAAATCTTGGTCGTGGCTATGTGTTAAGAAGAATAATTCGTAGAACTGTTTATTATGCACATAAACTTGATAACAAAAATCAAAAATTATCAAATTTAGTTGACAGTGTTTGTAAAGTAATGGGTATGGCTTATCCTGAAATTTTAGAAAAAAGACAATTTATTGCAGAAGTGATTGAAAATGAAGAACGTTTATTTTGCAAAACACTTGACAATGGTCTGAGTATACTTACTAATATAGTTGGTAGAATAAAAAATAAGTTTTAAATGCTACAAAATAAAAACAAGATTAATTGACATTTAAATAAATAGTTTTTCATTTATTTACGATGAAAGTAGAAGTAGGCGGAAAAATTATAGAAATATCTGATAATTATGATCCGAGAGAAGATAAAGGTGCTTACATGAATGATAAGCAACGTGCTTACTTTAAGATAAAGTTACAAAACTGGCTTAAAGATATTGAGCATAAATTGGCAACTGAAAATATTGATGATGTTAATGCTGATTATCGTTCTACAGACGAGAGTGATCAAATGGCAATGGAAGCTAATACAATAACCGAATTAAGAAGTAAAGATAGATTACGTAAACTTGCTAAAAAGATAGAGGAATTCATTGGTAAAATTGATGCAGATACATACGGTTTTTGCGAAGAAACTGGCGATGAAATAGGCGTAAATCGTTTAATGATGAGGCCTATTGCACGTTTTTGTGTAGAGGTTCAGGAAAAAAAAGATCGCAACGAAGAGGAACGGGAATTTTTGGACAGAAATCAAGAGGAACAAAAAAATAAAAAAATACAAAATGATGATTATTAATCTTTTTAATTGTGTATTTTATTGTTGTATTCTTTATCTATTAGGTAAAATATATCTTTATTAGGTTTTGTTGGCATTTTGTTTACAAAAACATGCGGTGTTTCGTGAATATTAAGTGGTTCTATTGTTGTTTTATACATTTTTTTTAAATTATTTTGTATTTCTTCTGAATTTAAACAATCGGTAAAATGTTCAATAGAAGTCCAGTGTTCTTTTTTTACAGCGAGTTTAGAAAGAGAGTTTACATAGTCTTCACTCATCATCCATTTATTATCAAACATTTTCCATAATATTTCTGCATTTTGTTTATCCTCTCGTTTATCGCAGAATAGAAATTTTGAGCCTATTAAGGAACGTTTTAGCGAGATTACTGGTCTAAAAATAAACTTTACTTTGTTTATAAAAATATATTCATCTCTTAATTTTAAAAATGTATCTTTTATAAATCGCATGCAATGATGACATGTGAAATCACCGTAAAAAACTACTTCAACTGGTGCTGATTTATTTCCTATAATAAAATCACCTTCTATTGGATCTAAAACTTTTTGTGCGTATTTATTATGTTCATCGACTGTAACCATTTTGCTATTTGTAAAATAGTGTGATATTGCTGCAAATATAACAATAAATAAACCAGCAATAAACATGTAAAAAAAATCTTTCGCACGCCATCTTAACCCAAACATATTAAATATTCAAATATAAATTAATACCTGTTTTTACCGCTAAAAACCCTTTGTTTACGTATGATTTAAATGGTAGATAATAATCTAAACCTACATTTAAAGCAATAGAACTATATAAACTAAATATAAGTCCGCCACCAAACTTTCCTCCAAATTCAGGCTTTCCTTTATTCATTCCACCAAATAATATCGCACCACCAGTTGAAATATAAGCTTCTATTGATGTATATTTAAGATCGATAACTGGAGAATAGATGACTATAGTGGTATAAACACCATCTAAATTATGTTTTTCACCATTTTTTGCAATAAAATTTCCAAGATGTGTATATCCGGCCTCTACTCCAAAGTGTTTAGAAAATCTTAAACCATAATAGATGTCTAAATTTTGGAGACGTTTCCAAAAATCTGTGTATAATATTTGTTGTTTCACATCATCACCAATACGTTTTAAAAACCAATTAACATCTATTCCTAAGTATGTTTTTCTCCAGATATTTGTTTGAGCATATTTTTCAAAACCAATTTTTGAATAATTTTTACTTTTTCTTTGTTTGTTGTTTTCATCGATATCTTTTTTTTCTTCATAAAAAACTGTTTTTTTCTCATTTTGACTATTTTTTTTATAAAGCAAAAAAGCATTTCCTTCTTTTGAGAGACATAAAAAAACAATGAATAAAGTGAATATTTTTCTGAATAACATTGTAAGAAAAAATTAACTATATAAAATAGTTGTCAAGTTATATGATGTTAGAAATCTTTAATCTTGAAAATAAAATTGATGCATTTCTAATTCGAGAAGATGAATGATAGAAGTAATGTAAAATTACCATTAAAGATTGATCTAAGAGTTATAAAAGATAAATTTTTATTTGTTCCAATAGGTGGCTGTGATGGTATAGGAACAAATTTTTATTTATATCACTACAAAAATCACTGGCTTGGTATTGATTATGGGTTGGGCTTTGCCGATAAATTAAAAACACCAGGTGTTGAGATTATGTTGCCAAATTTATCTTTTTTGGAAGCCAATAGAATTAAGCTAGATGGTTTGATAATCACTCATGCACACGAGGATCATATTGGTGGTGTTTGTGAGATGTATAAAAAGTTAAACTGTAAAATTTATTGTACGACTTTTGCTAAAAATTTTTTAAAAACAGATTCGTTAGAAATGACGCCATCGCCAAATTTAGATATTAAAGAAATAAAACCAGGGAATAAGAAATTTAAAATAGGAGTTTTTGATGTTGAGCTAATAGATTTAACTCATTCAACAATTGAATCGCAAGGAGTTTATATAAAAACACACAAAGGAAGTGTGTTTCATACAGGAGATTGGAAATTCGACGAGACTCCAGTTCTGGGAAGTAAAAGTAACAAAAAACGTTTAGAAGAAATTGTTTCAAAAGAACCATTATCTGTGTTAATTAGTGATAGCACCAATTGCACAAAGAATAATGAAAGTCAATCTGAAAAATTATTGATAGATAGTTTAACTAATATAGTTAAAAGCAAAAAATACATGGTGGTTATAACTACTTTTGCATCAAATATATCAAGAATTCATACAATACACGAGGTTGCAAAACTTACAGGTAGACAATTGGTTGTATCTGGACATTCAATGAAAAAAATTATAGGAATAGCCCAAGAGAGTGGTTATTTAAATGATGTTGATTTTATTGATGCAAAGGAAGCGAGAAAAATGTCAAGAGATAAACTTCTTGTTTTATCGACAGGTTGTCAAGGTGAAAATAATGCAAGTATATTTAAATTAGCAAATAATAAGCATCCTTTTTTAAGATTACAACAGAAAGATTGTGTAATTTTTTCGTCAAAAGTAATACCAGGCAACGAATTAGATGTTAGTAATGTTGTAAATAATTTGATAATGAAAGGAGTTGAAATAATTACAAATAAAGAAAATCTTACACATGTTTCCGGCCATGCTTATCGCGCAGAGTTAAAGGAAATGTATAAATTAACAAAACCAATGTGTTTTATACCAATGCATGGAGATTGGTTAATGTTTCATGAACATAAAAAGCTTGCAAAAAATTGTGGAATTAAAAATGTAATCACTCCAGAAAATGGTTGTATTATTGAAATAAATGGAAATACAATAGAAAAACTTGGAAATTTTGCAAGTCCTTCGATGTGTCTTGATGGAAACAGGTTATTAGATGAAAATAATAAAATATTTAAAGATAGAAAAGCAATATCGTGTGATGGTTTTGTTTATTGTTTTGTTGTTATTAATAAAAAATATCAATTGCTATCTACTCCAGAAGTAAGGACAATTGGTGTTTTTGATACTAAAAATAACACACATCTTGAAGAAATTAAGTGGATTGCTAAACGTTCTATTGCATCAATCAGACCAAAGTTTTTTTCTCGCAGGATTACAACAATAGATGGCATAGTAAATACTTTAAAAGAAGCGCTTAAACGTGAAATTCATGTAAAAACATTAAAAAATCCAATTATAGATGTTGTAGTTAATGTTATTTAACTAAATATTTTTATGTAAATTTAATCATAAGCAAGCTTTATAAAAAATATGAATATTATTCTTATAAAAAAACTTGCAAATAAAAAACAGGATCTTATTAAACTTGACGATAATATTTATATGGAGGTTCAAGCTTTTAAATATTTAGCAGTCGGAATTTTAGGTATTGCCTTTGGCGGCGCAGCAATTGGTGTTGGATTGATTTTTTCAAGTGCATTAAATGGAATTTCGCGTAATCCTTCTGCTGAAAGTAGTATTTCTAAGTATATGTTCGTTGGAGCAGGGTTGGCGGAAGCAATGGGTCTTTTTGGACTTGTCTTAGCTTTACTCTTAATGTTTGCTTGATAGTATGATAAAGAAGAACTGGATTCTATCCTTGATGGCTACGTTCGTGATAGTAACATTTGTGTCCTATATAGTTGAAAATACAAATGTAAGTTTTGATAGAGTTTCTAAATTTAAATCTAGAATACCTGAATTCATGAGAGTAGCTCATATTAGAAATAAAAGTGAAAAAGATTTTTACGACAATATCTATATTTCTAGTGAAAAAGTCCCAGATGTCAAAGATGATGAGGTTCTAGTTTATGTTAAGTCTGCAACATTTACGCAAAGAGATTATGATTTTTTTAAAATTAATAAAAATACAAAACAGTTTGTTCCATGTTCTGATTTCTCCGGGTTTGTTGTGAAAGTTGGAAAAAAAGTTAAAACTTATGAAATTGGTGATCCTGTTTTTGGTATAACAGATTTAAAAAACAACAAAGGAGCGTGTGCTGATTATATATCAGTTCCTCAAAATAATATTTACTTAAAACCATATTCATTAACATTTAAACAAGCAGCAGCTATTCCAACACCTGCATTATTAGATTGGTTTGCTGTTCATAACCTTCAAAAAAATGGTTTAAGCAAAGGAAGCGTTTTAATTGATGATGCAATAAGTGAAGTTGGTATAATGTTAACTGGTTTATTGACAAAAAGTGGGTTTGAGGTTACGGCCGTAGACGATGAAAGTATCGAAAGTTGGCTTGGTAGTTTTGGAGTAAAAGATTTTATTTCTAATTCAAGCTTTTTGGAAAAACAAAAATATTTAGCAAATAAGTACGATGTTGTTATTAATCTACGTCATGGATTACCAATTAGTTCATTAATTAAACTCGTGAAACCAAAAGGAACGTTTATAAGTTATGAAAAAACAGGACAAAATAGGAATGATATAAGAATGCTTATAATAGATAACACAAAGATAGATAAGAAAATTTTTGCAAAAATGGCTCGTCTTGTGCATCTTGGAAAATTACAAATAAAAGTGGCAAAACAATTTAATTTAGATCATATAAGGGATGCTTATGTAAGAGCTATTAAAGGTAATACAAATGGCAAAGTGATTGTCAATGTTAATGAATAATAGATTGAAATTCTTACAATAGATTAAAATACCTCGTTATTAATTGTTATTATTTATATCGTTGATTATTTTCTTAATTTCATTATTAATTGCATCTTTTACAATTCTTTCTAAATTATCATCTAAGTATTTTACTATTATTGGTTGCGCTATTTCAGTAACCAATTGCGTAATAGTTTTGTCACCTCCAATAGTTTGTCTTGTCATTGAAGAACTTCTTACTAACATTTGATTTTTTACATCTTCTATTAATTCAGTTATATGTCCCCTTACATTGTTCTTTGTTTTTTCACTAATGCTAATAGCTCTGTTTTTATTATTGTTTTTAAAACTAATACCATTTCGATTTTCAGTTTTATCCTGTGTAAATGACTGCTTTTTTATATCATTATTTTCAGTTTTATTAAATTGGATATTATTTGTGTTAACATTGTTATTTTTCTCTAAGCCTTTATCTGAATTAATTGATTTATTTTCTGTTGTTTTGGCCGATAAATTATTATTTTTATTACTATTTGGTAAATTTAAATCATCTGTTTCTATATCTTCCATATCGTCATCGTCATAATCATTATCCTCTTCTTCCTCTTCTTCTTCGTCATCATTATCATCGTAATCAACTAATTCATCAAGTAAATCGTCGTCGTCTATGCTATCTTCAAACTTTTCTTGTTCATCTTTATCTTGACTTATTGTTTCATCTGCAATTTTATTTATATCGTTAAATGATTGACTATCATCATTTTTTTCTTCTTTTTTTACATCATGTTTATTGGATAATTCATTTGTCTCATCGAGATCTTTTTCAGAAAGTACATCTTCTAAAAAGGCTTCATCGTTTCCGGGCAACTTTCGCTCCTTTTTATCATTATCTTCTGCTATTTTTTCTTTAATTTTTTCAAGTACATCAACATCTGAATCATCTTTTTTTTTAAAGAACATACAAAGCTACCTTATAACAGTGAAGTTATAAGTAAAAGACATTTTATTAAATGCAAGAAAAAAACAAAAGATATTTTTTTGAAAAAATAAATCTAAATAAAATTTTATTAAAATTAAGTTAAAATTAACAATATTAATATATAATTAGTAATTGAATATTGCATTTTAAAACTTGATATATATTTTAATTGTAAATACAAAATTTGTATGTTAAAGGCAAAAAAAGTGTTAATAACAGGTGCTACTGGAGGAATAGGAAGGGCTATTTGTGAATTATTTTTAAAAAATGGTGCTGAATTGTTTATAACAAATGTTACTGAAGATTCTCTTATAAATTATAAAAAAGAACTTTTATCATTATTTCCAAATTCAAAAATAGGTTATTTAACATGTGATCTTTCGGATAGAAAATCAATATCACGTCTTGTTGAAGAGGCATCAAAGACAATGAACGGAATAGATGTGTTAATAGGTAATGCTGGAATAACAATGGATATGCTTGCTATAAAAATGACAAATGAGCAATGGCAGAATGTTATAGATGTGAATTTGACAGCAAATTTTGTATTATCGCGTGAGTGTATTAAAATAATGATGAGACAAAAATTTGGTAGAATTATAAATATAGCTTCCGTTGTTGGAATAACTGGGAATATTGGTCAAGCGAATTATTCTGCAAGTAAAGCTGGATTAATTGCAATGACGAAGTGTTTTGCAATGGAGTATGCAAGTAAAGGAATAACAGCTAATTGCATTGCGCCTGGATTTATAGAAACTCCAATGACAAATGCAATGACTGATTTAGCGAGAAATGCGTTGATTGAAAAAATACCTATGAAAAGAATAGGCAAACCAAATGATGTCGCGCAGGCGTGTTTGTTTTTAGCATCTGATATGGCTGATTATATAACTGGCGCAACTATATCTGTTAATGGCGGTGTATCAATGAATTAATTTAATTATATTATTTTTTATTCATTTCCAGATATGCAAATAGTTATTACATCATTATATATTTTCTTTTCTATTTGACTTTCATTAAGTTTTATCTGCATTATTTTTATAACTGGTTTTACAGGCATATCTTTTGATATTACGTTATAGAGTAAATTTTTAATAGCTTCAAGCCTATTTTCTGAAAGTTTTTTGTTAGATTTTGACGCACTTAAATAGTCTAAGATTAAAATCTGAGAACTATTAAAATATAATAATTTCTGCTCCAAACGTTTAATAACAATATTCATTTTATCCATTATTCTCGTGTCTCCTTTGTTAAAATAAATTGCATTACAATATTGTCCTTTCTCATAAAGAGCACAACTTTCGCATGCTGGTGTCCTATTATTTAAAACCAAATTTTCTTTTTCAGTTATATCTAGTATACTATAACCTTGTGTCAATAAAGAAACCCTCATTGCTTTCATGTTGTCTGTAAATCTATTACGACATCTTTTCATTCTATCTTGAGAGCCACCTTCTTCAAAAGCTTCAAGCCAGCAATCAAATGCAATGTAACTATCGGCAAGAACAAGTCCGTCATTTGAGTTTACAATTGAATTTATTGACACATTTCTTAGCTGTTCTCTGGCAATTAAAAATTGTTCTATATCATCTGGTAAAATGCCAAAAGAATACGGATTTGATGGTGAAATTATTTTATATCTTCTGATTTTTTCCGCTTTTGTTCTAAAATAATATGCATCTATAAAATCATTGTTTTTATATCTATCTTCGGCAAAATTAGAATAATTTGCGCATATAGTGCCAATAAAATCAAAATCACTTCCATCGCTAAATTGTCCGATTGTTATTTTTTTGCTATCTGTAGTTGTGCTGTTGTTAAAATCTGTACCAACTTTTTTTATGAAATCGTCATAGCTTTCTGAAATTATACATTTTTGGTTAAATAAGAAGCATGAAAAAAATATAACTGAAATTATCGAAAAATTTTTTGTATACGAAACAACTTTATTCATCTAAATGATGAATAAGAATAAAATTAAAACTTTTATTTGCAAGTGTTTACAAAAAGTAAAAAAATAAAGAAAAAATCTTGTATTTTATTTTATAAAAATAACAAATAGATTATGTTGGAATTAATATTGTTAGCATTAATTACATATTTTATTATAAGAAAACTTAAATCTGTTCTTGGAGAAGAGAGCGATGAGATGTATTTTGGATACGATGCTATTAACAAGAAATGCAATGTTAAAGAAGCTGAAAAAGTCAATGAAGAAGACGAAGAAGCAGAAACTAAACAATATTGTAGTTTGTCTGATGATGCAAAAAAGAATTTAGATATTCTTCGTGGAAAGATTGAAAATTTTTCTCTATCAAAATTTACAAAGATTGCAAGCAAAGTTGTTGAATGTGTGTTTAGTGCGAATAATGAACGGAATTCGTCTGAAATTAAAAAGTTTTTATCATCAAAGCTTGCAGATGTTGTTTGTGAAACATTTAAAAATAACGATAAAAATTATATTTTTCTTGTATCATTTAAAGGCATAAATGTATGCGATATTGTTAAAAACAGCAATGTGTTTGAGATAAAAATTATATTCAATATGGAACAAATAAATTATACAACAAATGAAAATGATGACGTTATAGATGGCGATAAGCACAATATTGTTAACGTTAGCGAGACTTGGACTTTTGTGCATGATTTTTCGAAAAAAGATAATATTTGGCTTGTGAATGATATTGAGGAAGAGTAAGCTTGTGAAAATAATTTATTATGAAAACAATTAAAATATTTTGTAACATTAGCATTAAATCGTTGTTGCTTATTTTTTCTGTTGCAATCGTTGTTGCTTCGTGCCATAAAGTAATTAGGCATAGGAGCTACATAATAAAAGTTGGGAAAAAAGGTTATTATTCAATAGCAAATAGAGCAAAGGGTGTTAAGGCGGATATACAATCATATGTTAATACAAATATTTCATCTGTAACTGTTGAGGAAGCTTTATTCTTAGAAGATTTGGAGATAAATTTTCAAAAACGAAAAGGTCAAACTGTTGCTGTTGGCAGAAAGTTTTATATAAACAATAAGATTACAACCGATTTATTGTCTTGGGATAGAACTGATTTAATGGGAAAGATTGGAGTTTGTAGAGCTCGGCAGACAACTACATTAGCTGATTTATTAGACGATGGTATTATAAATGGTTCAGCAAAGGCATTATGCTTAAAACAATTTGGTGCAAGAAAATTTAAGAAGGGAAAAATAAAATTTACAGAAAGTTCGTATTCGTTGCTTAGTGATTGGCATGGCGATGATTTTAAAGATGCATTGTATGCTTTTTTACAAAGCTGTACTGCTTTTAAGGAAAATAAACCAGTGCAGTCAGGTACATTTTCAATAGGAAACGAAGCGAATTGGAGAGAACTTTGCAATATAGGAAAACAATATTATAAAGCTGGCTATGAAAAGATGTTTTTTGAAAGATATTTTTCACCATTTAAGATTACTAAAACAAATGGGGAAAGTACTGGAAAATTTACAGGATATTATCTTTGGGAATTACCTATATCTTTAACGAGAAACGAAAAATATTGGTATCCAATATACACAATGCCAGCTGAATGCAAACTTGCAAAAAGATGTCCTAGCAGAAATGAAATAAATTCTGGAGCATTGAATGGGCGTGGACTTGAAATAGGTTGGGCTTCAAATCCGATGGATGTTTATTTCATGCAAATGCAGGGTTCTGGTATAGGAGTTACTGAAGACGGAAAACAATATAAATTTGTATATGCTGGACACAATAATATGAAATTTATTCCATATAGTGAATTTATAAAAAAAAATCCTAAGTTTTGTCCTGTAAAAGGTTATGGTAAAACAATTGAATGGTTAAATGCAGAACCTGAAAAAGCTCTTAAGGCGACAAGTATTTCAGATAATTATGTTTTCTTTCAAAGAAAGTCTGGTCTTGAACCGATCGTTGGCGCTCAAGGTACACCATTAACGCAGTCGAGAAGTATAGCAGTTGATCCAAAATATATTCCATATGGAGTGCCAATGTGGATACAAACTAATGTTGCTGTTATAGATTCTGATAATCATAATGATAAAAAGTGGATTAATTGGAATAGACTTTATATAGCTCAAGATACAGGAAGCGCAATAAAAGGTGTTATAAGAGCAGATTTATACATGGGTCATGGTAAAAAAGGTGAATTTATAGCTAAAAATCAAAATTTTTCTGGCACTTGGTATATGCTTATACCAAATTCATTAGTTGATAAAATCAGATAGTTTATAACTTTGCGTTGTGTATCTATCTTGATTTTAATTTTAAACAAGATAATAGCCAGCTATGCTAAGTGAAGGCGAAGTTAGAAAATCATTTAATGACACATATTTTGATGGCAAAGCACAAATAGAACAAGTAAAAGATAAACACAGCAGAGTTGATATGTGTTTGTTTGATAAAAACAACAACCCATTGCTATACATTGAAACAAAAGAACAAGGAAAAATACTTAACAACAACTTGGATTTGCAAGGTGAATTTCAAGACAAAGAATTGAGAAGTGCATTAGCGCAAATAATTCTTACAAACAGACAACAAGAGAATATTTATGGAATTATCAACAAAGTTGCAGTTGCTTATGTTGATGTTGAAGGCAATTACATTTTACATTATGCAACTTGGGATGATGATAGCGTAATGTTTAACAATGACATAAACTGGAAAGGAGAGACACCAAGCGAGCCAACCATTGATGCAGTAAATAGGATAAACGACAGATTGAAAGGCAAGATTGCAACATATAAAAATGAAGAAATTAAAGAATTTATAAACAAACTTTTAAATGGAGAAAATACACAAATTGAAATAACAACAAAAAATGTGGTTTCAGTTTTTAGCAACTGGAAACAACAAGTTGAATTTTATGAAGACATCAAAAACGAGCAAGAGTTTATTTACTTGTTTTTAACAGATTTAGCAAAAGGAGAAAAATATAGTAAAATAGTAAAAAGCAGAGTAGGAGATATTGAAATATCATTAATAAAACAAAACACAGACCTTGCAAAGTATGAACTAAGCCCAGACACAGAAAACACAAAAGAAATAAGATACTCAAATAATATAAAAGGACTTGGTAAAAGAACAGAAATATTTATATTTAAAGATAAAAACAAGTATAAATCCTTCTGGAAAACATACAAAAGACCACCAAGTGTGGAGAGTTTTGAAGCAATATTAGAACATCGAGCAAAACTTTATACTGATAAATACAGGAGAACAACAGGAGCAGAATATACTCCTTATTGTTTTGTGAAGAAGCAAAATGAGTTGCTTGAAAAATACTACGGCGAAAATTGGCAAGATGAGTATATCGTTTATGACCCTTGCTGTGGTGTTGGAAATCTTGAAAATGAATTTCCAAAAGATTTCAGAAGAAACTTTTGTTTTATGTCAACTTTAGAACAAGGTGATGTTGATACTTGTAGAATAAAATACTTTGATAATGCAATAAAGTTTGATTACTTAGCAGACAATAGCGAACCAGTGTTTCTATTTAAAGGATGCTTAACAACAATTGATGAAATAGTTAAACAATCAGGTAGAAAGCTAATGGTAATTATGAATCCACCATATCAACGAGTCAAGGGCAAGAAAAACAATCTTGCAATAGAGTTTTTCAACAAGGTTTGCAAGTTGCAACCAGAGACGATTGTGTTTTATTATAATACAAATTCATTTTGGAATGATGAAATAGATAATTATATTAAAGCAAAATATAATGTTGTTTCTCATATTATGAGTAGCAAGAAAAATACTTTTTTACTAACAGATGGTCCTATTTCTCAAATTATTTTTGATAAAAACAAAGGAGAGAAAATTGATAAAATGAATTTACCATTTGATAGATATGAATACAACAATAAATTAGATACTTTTGATTACATCAAAACTTATACTTATAGGCAAGAAACAAATTTATTGGATGATATAAATAAAAAAATTAAAGATAATTCTTCATCTTTCTCCCTCGGGTCATATGTTTATCTATCTAATTGTATAAATCTTACAAACAAAAGTACAAAAAATGAATTAAAGAAAATAACAATAGATAACTTAAAATATTGTTTGTTATCAAAAGGTATTAACTTTAACACTCATTGTAAATATTTTGAAATAAATGACTATGTTTATAAAGGAAAAGTTGAAGATATTCCAGAAGAACTTTTTAATGACAGTATTATGTTTGCTTTATACTATAAAGGTAATAGTCTTTCTAACAAGAAAAAAAATAATTTTCAATGTAAAAATTACATCATGCCCTACACCGCAGAAGAGTTGGGTTGTAATGCGAATGATTTGAATGTTTTGTATTATAAGCAAGAAATACTTGATTTTGACGGAGTAAACAAAAAAGATGAGACAAAAAGTTTTGATTTCCGTGAATGGTTGTTACAATTTGAGTTTTCACAAGAAGCCAAAGACCTTTATAATGCAGGTTTGGAGATTTTTAGATATTATCATGGCACATTTGATTATAAAGATTGTGGATTTCAAAAATCTACTGGTGCCGACTTTAATGATAGTTTTTACGATATAACCAGTGCATTGATGGGAAAAACTGGTGAATTCCAAGAATATCAATGTGAAAATGATACAAGAATAAATAAAGTTAAAACCACAAAAGGCACAAAAGGTTTTGGAAAAAACACAATCAAAAAAGTTGTTCCATCAGAGATTTTACCAATTTTTATCAACTTTTTTGACAAAAGAGACATTTTAGCAAAGAAAATTAACAAGCAACTTGTGGAAAGTGGTTTGTTGCTTTGGGAGAGGGAGAATATTTATTAGTTATATTACTTGCGCGCGTAGATTAAGAAGTGAAGAGAAAAATATAATGTAGAAATTTTATTTTTTTTGACAATTTTACTTATTTTATCTAAAATAAGTATGTTAATTTAATATGTCAGATTTAATTGATAATGATAATACAATTCATGATAATTCTAAGGTAAGTAAGTATAAAAAGCGAAAAAAAACAGAAATAATAGTTTTTCCATATCAAAACAAAAAGAAAAACAAAAATAATCACTCACCTATAAATTCAAAAGACATAGAATATTCAGGAAATGATTATTGTTATTGATTT
>AUXO011603026.1_pt1 | contig 57989 bp, 56 predicted proteins | sample 768731 | NCBI WGS metagenome assembly AUXO01 (sample SAMN02715735, study PRJNA202380) | gut metagenome | biome: sheep rumen | host: Ovis aries | place: New Zealand: Palmerston North
TGGTCAAGCGGTTAAGACGCCGCCCTCTCACGGCGGAATCAGGGGTTCGATTCCCCTAGAGGCTACTAAAGAAACTGGAGTGAAGAAGTGGACTAGATATCTAGTCCACTTCTTTGTTCATATAAAGCTAACAAAGGAGGAACCTATGACAAAAGCAAAAGAGTATGAAGCCAGAACGGAAGAACTACTCATGCCTATTATCGAAGCAAATCAGTTTGAACTGGTTGATGTGGAATATGTAAAGGAAGCAGGAACCTGGTATCTTAGGGCCTACATTGATAAGCCGGGAGGAATTACCATTGATGATTGCGAACTGGTGAGTCGATCTTTGAATGAAAAAATCGATGAAGAAGATTACATTCCGGATGCTTACATTTTGGAAGTGAGTTCACCGGGCTTAGATCGCCCCTTAAAGAAGGATAAGGATTTTGCCAGAAGCTTGAATAAAGAGGTGGAAGGTAAGTTTTTTAAAGCCGTAGACGGACAGAAGGAATTTGTGGGAGTCCTGAAGGATTTCACAAAGGAAACTGTAACATTAGAAATGGAAGATCAGGAAATTACCGTTGATAGAAAAAATCTTGCCCTGATCCGTTTATATATTGAATTTTAGGAGGTTAACATGAATACTGAATTAATGTCAGCAATCGAGCTGATTAGCAAAGAGAAAGGCATCGATAAGGACTATCTTTTAGATGCAATTGAAAAATCCTTAAATACTGCAGCTCAGGCAGCAGACACCAAACCAGGTGAGAAAAAGGAAAACAATGTATCAGTTACTCTAAATCGTGAAACCGGAGATTACAAGATCCTTGCTGAAAAGGAAGTAGTTGAAGAAGTTTATTTCCCAGCTACCGAGATTAGTTTAGAAAAGGCAAGAGAAATTGATTCAAAGGTAGAAGTTGGAGATTTAATCCAAGTAGAGTTACAGTCTAAGGAATTTGGACGTATTGCAGCTCAGAATGCAAAGAACGTAATCCTTCAGGCAATTCGTGAGAAGGAAAGAAATGCCATCTACGAAGAGTACAAAGAGAAGGAAGGCCAGATTATTACCGGTATTGTTCAGCGTGTTAATACCAGAAACATCAGTGTAAATCTTGGTAGAATCGATGCGATTCTTACAGAAAGAGAACAAGTAAAGGGCGAGGTCTTCCAACCTACCGAACGAATTAAGGTTTATGTTCAGAGTGTTGAAAATGATAACCATGGACCAAGAGTGATCATTTCAAGAACTCATCCAAATCTTGTTAGAAAGCTCTTTGAGCAGGAAGTATCAGAAATTCAGGATGGAAGCGTTGAAATCGTGAATATCGCAAGAGAACCCGGTTCAAGAACCAAGATGTCTGTACGTTCCAATGATGAGAATGTAGATGCAGTAGGCGCATGTGTTGGACATGCCGGTTCTCGTGTAAATGCAGTAGTTACCGAACTTCGTGGTGAGAAGATTGATATTATTAACTGGGATGAGAATCCGGCAAATTATATTGAGAATGCGCTAAGTCCTGCAAAGGTTGTATCTGTTGTAGCAGATGCTGAGTCTAATAAGGCGGAAGTAGTTGTACCTGATTTCCAGTTATCTCTTGCCATTGGTAAAGAAGGTCAGAATGCAAGACTTGCCGTAAAGTTGACCGGATTTAAGATTGATATTAAGAGCGAGGCTCAGGTAGAAGAAATGGGCGGAAGCTTTGGTACCTATGAGGAAGAAGAATTTGACAGCATAGAGATTTCAGAAGACTTCGAGGATGCTGAAGGTGCTGTTCCAGAATCAGAGGAATAAAAACATTTCAGACAAAGGAGATGATAAGATTTGAGTGAGGGAAGAATAAAAAAAGTTCCGATGCGAACCTGTGTTGGCTGCGGAGCGAACAAACCTAAGAAAGACTTGGTCCGAGTGATCAGAACTTCTGAAGGAGCAATTACACTTGATCTTACCGGCCGTGCCAATGGTCGTGGAGCATACCTTTGCAGGAATGTAGAGTGTTTGAAGAGGGCTTTAAAAACAAAGTCCATCGCCAGATCACTAAAGGAGCCGATTCCGGAAGAAGTGGCAGATAAACTTTTGGAGGAATTGTCTCATGAATAATAAGATGTTTGGATTGCTTGGACTTGCCTGTAAGGCGGGAAAAATTAAAACCGGAGAAACTGCTGTGAAAGCTGCCATTATCGACGGAGATGCCTATCTTGTCCTAGTGGCTACAGATGCATCTGCAAACACGAAAAAATTATTTTCAGATAAATGCAGTTATTATGAGGTCCCATATTTTGAGTATGGCACGAAGGAAGAACTGGGGAGACATACCGGAACAGAATATCGTGCATCCATAGCAGTTATCGAGGAAGGATTTGCTAAGAGCATCCAAAAGAAGATAGAAGAGGAACAGTAAGTATCGCATTGGAGGTCAATAGATGAGCAAAATCAGAATTAATCAACTTGCAAAAGAAATTAATAGAGAAAACAAAGAGATTATTCAGGTGTTGGATGATGCAGGCTTTAAGGGCTTAAAACATTCCAATAACATTGATGATGATCAGATTGCACTTGTAAAGAGCAAACTTTTAGGGAAAGAACCTAAGAAGGCAGAAGCAAAGACAGAAGCAAAGGTAGAAGCAAAGACAGAAGTAAAGGCGGAAGTAAAAGCAGAGCAGAAGAAGTCAGAAGCAAAGCCGGAAACAAAAAGAACAGAAAACAAAAAAGAAGAGGGAGAACAGCCTAAGAAGAAAATCTTCACTTCAGATAATAACCGTAACAATCGTTATACCAACAACCGTAACGGAGACAACAGACGTTTCAATAACGACCGCAACAATCGTAACGGAGACAATAGACGTTTCAATAACGACCGCAACGATCGCAACGGAGACAACAGACGTTTTAACAACGACCGCAACGATCGTAACGGAGATAACAGACGTTTTAACAACGACCGCAACGATCGTAACGGAGACAACAGACGTTTTAACAACAATAGAAATGATGGCTTTAAGAAGGATCGTGATACCAGCGTAACCGAAACCGTTATGGCAGATAAGGCAAAACGTGATCGTGAGGATAAACTTCGTTATGACCGTGAGGAGAGAAATCGTGATAATCGTTTCAATGATGGTAACGGAAGAAATAATAAGAACGATCGCAAGCACAACAAGCACAACAAGAATAAGTTTGTTGAGCAGGTAAAACCAGCAAAGCCGGTAAAGAAGGAAGAGCCGGAAGAGAAGATTAAGGTAATTACGATTCCTGAAGTGCTTACCATTCGTGAGCTTGCAGAGAAGATGAAGTTAAAGTCTGCAGATCTTGTAAAGAAGTTATTCCTTGCAGGACAGATTGTAACCATTAACTCAGAGGTAGATTACGAAACAGCAGAAACCATCGCTCTTGATTATGATATCATTTGCGAAAAGGAAGAAAAGGTTGATGTAATTGCAGAACTCTTAAAGGAAGAGGAAGAGGATGTTACTTTAATGGAGAACCGTCCACCTGTAGTCTGCGTTATGGGACATGTCGATCATGGTAAGACTAGCCTCTTAGATGCCATCCGTAATACGCATGTAACCAACGCAGAGTCTGGTGGTATTACCCAGCACATCGGTGCTTATACGGTTGATGTAAAGGGACAGTCAATTACGTTCTTAGATACTCCTGGACATGAGGCATTTACAGCTATGCGAATGAGAGGTGCTCAGGCAACCGATATTGCAATCTTAGTAGTAGCTGCAGACGATGGTGTGATGCCACAGACCGTTGAGGCGATTAACCATGCCAAAGCAGCAGAGGTTGAAATTATCGTTGCTGTAAATAAGATTGATAAGCCGGCTGCTAATATTGAGCGTGTAAAGCAGGAACTTTCTGAACAAGGCTTAATCCCGGAGGATTGGGGTGGAAATACCGTATTCGTTCCAGTATCTGCTCATACCGGTCAGGGAATCGATGAACTCTTGGAGATGATTATCCTTCAGGCTGAGATTCTTGAGTTAAAGGCAAATAAGAATCGTAAGGCAAGAGGTCTTGTCATTGAGGCGAAGTTGGATAAGGGTAAGGGTTCCGTTGCTACTGTATTGGTACAGAAGGGTACTCTTCATGTGGGAGATCCAATTTCCGCTGGTTCATTCTATGGACGTGTTCGAGCTATGAGCGATGACAAAGGAAGAAAGCTTAAGGCTGCCGGACCTTCTACTCCTGTAGAGGTACTTGGTTTAAATGGTGTTCCAAATGCTGGTGAAATCGTAATAGCTGCAGACTCTGAGAAGGATGCAAGATCATTTGCAGAGACCTTTATTTCAGAGGGTAGAGAGAAGATGCTTGAGGGAACCAAGGTTCGTATGTCCTTGGATGATCTTTACAGTCAGATTCAGGCTGGTGATTTGAAGGAATTAGAAATCATCGTTAAGGCTGATGTACAGGGTTCTGTTGAGGCTGTGAAGCAGTCCCTTGAGAAACTTAGCAATGACGAGGTCCTTGTTAAGGTCATCCACGGTGGTGTAGGTGCCATTAACGAATCCGATGTGGTACTTGCTTCTGCCTCTAATGCGATTATTATTGGATTTAATGTTCACCCTGATAACCAGGCAAAGGAACTTGCAGATAAGGAAGAAGTAGATCTTCGCCTTTATAGCGTAATCTACCAGGCAATTGATGATGTAGAGCACGCAATGAAGGGACTCCTTGATCCTGTCTTTGAAGAAAAGGTAATCGGTCATGCCGAGGTTCGTCAGCTCTTCAAGGCTTCTGGAATTGGAACGATTGCAGGTTCCTATGTTTTAGATGGTACCATTCAGAGGGGATGTACCGTTCGTATTACCCGTGAGGGCGAGCAGATCTTTGAAGGTCCACTGGCTTCTCTTAAGAGATTTAAGGATGACGTAAAGGAAGTTCGTACAGGCTTCGAATGTGGTCTTGTATTTGAGAACTTTAACGATATTCAGGAATTAGATCAGGTAGAGGCTTATATCATGGTTGAGGTTCCTAGACAGTAAGAGTAAAAGAACGTTTTTAGAAATATCTGGGAGGTCCTTGGACCTTCCGGATATTCTTGCTATAATCGGAATGTATTTACCAATCATATGGAAATGAGGTTTTATGAGAAAAAATAGCGTAAAGAATACAAGAATTAATTCTGAGGTACAAAAGGAGTTAAGTCGTATTATTAATTTTGAATTAAAGGATCCAAGAATTGCTCCCATGGTTTCTGTTACCCATGTTGTGGTTGCGCCAGACTTAAAATTCTGCCGGGTCTTTATCAGTGTATTAGGAGATGAGGAAGCTAAGAAGAATACTATCGATGGTTTAAAGTCTTCGAAGGGTTATATTCGTAAGCTCCTTGCTTCTTCTGTAAATCTTAGAAATACACCAGAGCTTACCTTTGCTTTAGACGATTCCATTGAATATGGTGTTCGTATGTCACATTTGATTGATGAGGTAACCGCAGAGGATGCCAAGAATCATGTGGAAGAGGACGGAGAAGCGGACAAGCAGTAATAGAAGAGGAGGGGCATAATGGAACAGTTAAAAGAGATGATTGCAGATGCCAAGGTGGTAGGAATCAGTGGACATGTGCGTCCGGATGCAGACTGTATCGGTTCCTGCTTGGCACTGTATAATTATTTGTTGGATAACTATCCGGATCTACAGGTGGATGTTCGTTTAGAAACACCAGATCCTAAATTTTTATTTTTAAAAAATTCCAATGAGATCAAGGATGCCAAGGAGGAAAAACAATATGATCTTTACTTCTGCCTGGACTGTGGAAGTGAAGATCGATTGGGAGACAATGCCAAGTATTTCCTAAGTGCAAAAAAGAAAATTTGTTTTGATCATCATATTAGCAATACCGGATTTGCAGACTATAATATTGTAGAGCCTGAAATCAGCTCCACTTGCGAATTATTATTTGCATACTTAGAAGATGAGAAAATTTCTAAGGAAGTAGCGGAGGCTCTGTACACCGGAATCATTGGAGATACCGGAGCCTTTCGTCATTCCTGCACCTCTAAGGCTACCCTCCAGGTGGCGGGTGCTTTAATTGATCACGGCATTGATTTTTCTAAAATTGTAAATGATACTTATTTTGGAAAGACTTATTTGCAGAATCAAATTCTGGGACGGGCACTTTTAGAAAGTGTTACCCTTTTGGATGGAAAGATTATTTACACAGTTGTTAATAAGCAGGAAAAGGAATTCTATGGGGTTTCCGGCAATGACCTGGATGGTATTGTGGATCAATTGATTATGACTAAGGGCGTAGAATGTGCAATTTTTATTCATGAATCAGGAGAATTGACCTACAAGGTAAGCATGCGTTCAAAAGGTCTGGTGAATGTGAGCCAGATTGCTCAGTCCTTAGGTGGTGGCGGTCATGTACGTGCTGCCGGTTGTACCCTTATGGGCAATGAATATGACGTGATTAATAATGTTGTGAAAAAAGTTGCAGCCCAGTTAAAGGATAAGTAATGACAAACGGAATTATAATTATTAATAAAGAAAAAGGCTTTACTTCGTTTGATGTGGTAGCAAAGCTTCGCAAAATTTTTAATCAAAAAAAGATTGGGCATACAGGAACTCTTGATCCAGATGCTACCGGTGTTCTCCCGGTTTGTTTGGGAAAAGCTACCAAGGTCTGTGATCTTCTAACAGATAAGAGTAAGACCTATGTTTGTACCTTAAAACTAGGGATTACCACTGATACGGAGGACCTAAGTGGACAAATACTAAGTGATCACACCAAGGAAGCTTCTTTGCTAAGCGAGGAGGAGGTTCGTTCTGCCATTCTTTCTTTTCTTGGTTCTTCCAGTCAGGTTCCACCTATGTATTCGGCCCTAAAAATCAATGGGAAAAAATTATATGAACTGGCTAGAGAAGGAAAGGTGATTGAACGAAAAGCCAGACCGATTACGATTTCTGAAATTACAATTACTTCTTCCTATCGGGACTGTGAAATTTCTTTTGAGGTGTCTTGCTCTAAGGGAACTTATATCCGAAGCCTTTGCAGGGATATTGGTGAAAGGCTCCGGGTAGGAGGAGCAATGAAGGAGCTTACTAGAGTTCGAGTGGCTTCCTTTACCTTAGATCAAGCCTTAACTCTTTCTGAGGTTGAAGCCGCCATAGAAAATGGCAGGATTTCTTCTTATATTTTTGAACCGGATTCTTTGTTCCCATACCCAAAACTTCAGGTTAGGGAAGAGGCGATGCGTTTTCTTTCGAATGGTAATGCCCTAACCATTTCTGAATTTTTAGAAGAACCGGAAAGCTTTACCAGTGACTTCTATCGGGTATACACCAAGGAAGGTCATTTTGCAGCAATCTATCAAAAGTCTCAAAAGCAAAAAAATCTGCTAACTATGGTAAAGAATTTTCAATAGAAGGGAGGAACTGTCATGGAAATTATTCGGGATATTTTTTCTTACCAGGCGTCTGCTTCTATGGCAGTTGCCATAGGAAAGTTCGATGGGATTCATGAGGGGCATCAGGAGATTATCAAACGTGTCTTAAACAAAAAAGAGGAGGGCCTGCTTTCCTGTGTAGTTACCTTTGATCGTCCGCTTACCCAAGACCATACAGGTATTTTAAGCCAGGAAGAAAAGAGGGCAAACTTAGAAAAACTTGGAGTAGATTTTTTGGTGAAGCTTCCTGCCAACAAAGAAATGTTTCGCATGGAGGCAAAAGATTTTGTGAATGAAATTCTATTAAAACGATTACATACAAAATATCTTTGTGCAGGCAGGGATTTCCGTTTTGGAAAAGACCGTAAGGGAGATATTTCTTTTCTTCAGGATTTTGCCAGAAATAATCATTTTCAAGTAGAGGTTTTAGAGAAACTTCAATACAAGGAGGAGGATATTTCTTCAAGCCGAATTCGTAGCCTTTTAACGGTGGGTAAGATGGAGGAAATTACCTTGCTTCTGGGAAGACCCTATGAAGTGACCGCAGAGGTAATTCACGGAAAGGAATTGGGACGGACCATTGGGATTCCTACAATTAATCAGAAAGTTTTAGAGGGCAAGATTCTTCCTGCTCACGGGGCTTATGCTTCTAGGGTTCATGTAGACAACCAGTCCTATCCGGGAGTAACCAATGTAGGAATTCGTCCTAGTATAGAAGACGGGGAGGCTCTTAGCATTGAAACTCATCTGATCGGTTATCAGGGAAATCTTTATGGAAGAGAAGTGAAGGTGGAGTTTTTAAAATTTTTAAGACCTGAAAAAAAATTCTCCTCCTTGGAGGAATTAATCAAACAAATCCATGAAGATATAGAACAATCAAAGGAAATGTATTCAAGTAGTCGAAGTTTGTAATCCGACCGGGCAAAAAGATTAAAATGAGACTAGACAAGGACTAGAAAGTGTGGTATAGTTTCATAGGTTAACCGTTACTTTGTAGTTGGATACTCCAACCCCTACACAGTGACAGGCGATTATTAATTTTAAGGAGGATGTCACAATGACAGCAGAAAAGAAGGCAGAATTAATTCAGACCTACGGAAGAAAAGAAGGAGATACAGGTTCTCCGGAAGTTCAGATTGCTCTTTTAACAGAGAGAATTAAGGAATTAACTGAGCATTTAAAGGTTCACAAGAAGGATCATCATTCTAGACGTGGTCTTTTAAAGATGGTTGGTAAGAGAAAGGGTCTCCTTGCTTACCTTAAGGCTAACGATCTTGAAGGTTACAGAACCTTGATCGAGAAGCTTGGAATCAGAAAGTAATTTTTAAAATTATAGAAAGGGAAGTCGCTTGGCGGCTTCTTTTTTTATTTATTAAAAGTCTTTACATAATTATGCATTCGTGGTATAGTATCGAATGTGATGAGAATGTGAAAGAGAATAACAGTTGGGTAGGGAACAATTTGTAATATGATTTTTTCGTGTGCTGTTATTTTATGAACGGCACTTTTTTATTTATAAAAACAAGTTTGAGATAAAAACTATATAGTGCATCAAAAATGATTGATGTAGAAAAAAACGCATATTTTAAAAAAAAATAAGTGTGTTAATACGAGGGATGAAGCATCTTCTCGAAAGACACACTTTTTTATTTGGAAGGAGTATTTCATGAGAAAATTATGTATAGTATTTCTTTGTCTAGGGATGATAGCTTTTTCCGCTTGTGGACCTAAAACCAGTTTTTCGTCAGTTGAAGAAAAAAGAGCGATAACGGGAGAATACAACACAGTAGAAGAGAAGGAAGAAGAAAGTGAAAATATAAATCAGGAAGCTGGTCAAGAAGAATTAAAATACTATTTACCGGATCAGTTTTTTTATAACCAGGAATCAGTTAAAATCCATGATTATACAGTAGCGGTGAAAGGATATCAAATTTCGGAATCATTAGATGAAATCGATAATTTAGATGATTTTGGAGATTCTGAAGAGGATTTTGAGATGATTAACCTAGATTTTGAAATAGAAAAATTAGGGTTTATAGTTGTTGAGTATGAGATTACAAACAATACCGATCAGGTCAAAACAATTTACGTAGGTGGTAGTTTATCTCAATTATATGCAAGGGTTGATGGAGATTTAGAAAATAAATTTGCAGATAAAAAGATTGTACGTGCGAATAATGGTGAATGTCTCTTTGATCAAAACACATATGATCATGAAAGTGATAAATATTATAGGCTTTATTTAAAGGCTGGTGAAACAAAGACAATTCACGTGCTAACAAATTTTGATTTAATTTATAAGAATCAACCAATTTATTGTGAGTTATTTACTTGGGTAAAGGGATTTGAGGAATTAGATTTGAAGTCTGTAGAGCAAACAGATGAAGATATAAAATTTTTATTGGTAAAGGATGGACAAGGTGAGTAAAATATTAAAATTAGAAATTCGTCGAGCATTTATTAATAAAAAGTTTTTGATTGCTCTTATAATTGAAACCATTATTATGGTATTGGAGTTTGTTACTTCAACACTTGGAATGATTAATGGGACTTTAAGTGGAAATATGGATTATCCTTATTCAGCTTATAATTGTTTAATTACCACAAGTAGCTGGTCTATCTACAAACAACTGTTTTTATATACAATTGTTCTGATAGCCTCATATCCTTATGCAACCTCTTATTACCAAGATAAAAAAACAGGATATATAAAAAATATAGTAAGTCGTACAGATAAAAAATCATACTTAAAGGCAAAATATATCAGCGTTTTCTTATCGACATCCATTGTCTGCTTATATTCATATTTGCTGGATTTTCTTTTAACAATAAGTGTGTTGCCTATGCTTCGTTTAGAAATGGCGGCTAACATAAGTGGTGTGTTTGGTAATGCAACCCTACTGGATTTACAGTATGCTCACCCAATGCTTTATTATTTGGTATTTGTTGTGGCATCAGTGATTATCGTAGGGGTCTTTTCTGAATTGGGATTAGTATTAACCAGGTTTGTACATAATGTTTATATCCTGACGTTTGTTCCCTTTATTTCTTTTTTTGGGATGCACGCAGTCACAGGTTTTTCGGATTTGGCAACTTGGAATCCATATTATATGATGGACGCAGATCAGTCAAATGGTGTCAATATTGTTAATGTAATTATCTTTTGTGTTTTAGGGATTTTAGTAACGTATTTAACTTTTTATCAGATGGAGAAGAATAGTGATGAATTATAAAAAAATAATAAGTGTGATTCTTCTTGTATTAATATCCGCATATATTTATCAGGTTGTTCAGTTGAATCAAAACTATCCAAATGCAAGTATAAAAAAATACAAGCTTGGGGATACAGTGATTTATCATGGCTTAGAGGTGACTTTGGAGTCTGCCAAGATTCTAAAAAGATCAGATTTTTTAGATACCTATCCAAAAATTGAGGAGCAATATGAGGATATAAGTCAAGGGGATGAGGAATTTTATAAGTTTCTTCTAAAAGAGTTTATTCAAGGAGAGGCGGACACCCAATATATCAGTTGTGAAATCAAAATATCAAATCCCACAGATGAGGAGATTGATTTACAAAAACAGGATTCATTACGTCTGTGGAAAATGGATTTAAAAGTGATAGACAATAATCCGAGCTTAGAATTAATCCATGCACTAAACGATGGATCAGTTGATTCATATAAACCCGGAGAGGAGAAGGAAATTATAGTTCCCTTTGAAATACCTAAAGGGTATTTGAAACAGGATGATATTAAGAAATATGGAGCTAAAATTATATACTCCCTTTATCCAACTAAGAATTATTATCAGTTGAATTTTAAATAAAAGGAAATAAGAATTAGAAATGAAAAAATTAAAAACGATTATAAAAATCTATTTTCTCCTCTGTATTCTGGTTTTTTTTCAATCTTTTTTTGGATTAAAGAAAAAATATGCTTGTGGAATAGATGTTTTTGTAAGAACGCAAGGATTAGCCGTTTGGTATTTTATTGTTCCGATTTCAGTGATTATAGGATTTGTTTTTTTAAAAAATGAAATGAACTATAATATGATAGTTAGAAAGAAAAATATAAAGGAAATATGGTTGGATATTCTCTTAAACATCTTTCACAGCGGATATATCATAACATTTTTGCTTTTTTTGTCCTGTGAAACAATCGCTGTTTTATATGGCAATTTTTATAAATGGGATGAAACCACATCACTATTTTATATGTTAACCAGAGGTACATTGAATTATTTAAACCTGAAGTTTTTTATTTTTATGTATTTGGTTTCGACATTTTTTTATGTGGTGATTAGTCAATTGCTTGTTCAAGTGATTTGGTGGTGGACCGGTAATTACGTAATGGGGATGCTTGTAACGATTGGACTTTTTGCGGTCCTAATAAGAAATGGTCTTCCTTGGCTTATGAGGTCGGGAGTTTATTACGATATTTGGACTGCTCCAATTTCAAACTTCTACCAGTTCATTTTCCCAATCCTTTTGATTGTGGTATTGATTGGATTGGGTTATTTAAAAAGAAAACGAGATTTCTTATAAGAAGGAGGACATAATCATGGAGATTATTGTAAATGATTATACAAAAACTATTAAGGGCGCTACCGTTTTGGATCATGTTAATTTGAAACTTCATTCCGGAGTTTGCTATGGTTTTAAGGGAAAAAACGGAAGCGGAAAGACCATGTTAATGAGAGCGATTAGCGGTTTGATCAATCCAAGCTCCGGCTATGTGAAGATTGGAGATAAACAGCTCGGAAAGGATTTGTCATTTCCGGAAAGCATTGGAATTCTTTTGGAAAATCCTGCCTTTTTAGATAATTATACCGGTTACGCCAACCTTAAGCTTTTGGCAGATATTCAGGGGAAAATTAAGGAAAAGGAAATTAAGGAAGCTCTTAGTGCGGTTGGATTAGATCCTGAGGATAAGAGAAAGTATAAAAAGTATTCCCTTGGAATGAAGCAGAAGTTAGGGATTGCGGCTGCTGTTATGGAAAAGCCTGAGATTGTGATTTTGGATGAGCCAATCAATGCCATTGATGAAGAAGGCGTGGTTCTCGTAAAAAAGATTATTTTTGAAGCAAAGAATCGGGGAGCTATCGTTATTGTAGCATGTCATGATAAGGAAGAACTCATGGAACTTGCGGACGAAATCGTTGAGATTAGTGCAGGTAAAATTGTGGAGAAGAAAGAGGCAGTCTAAGTATGTTATTACGGGCGATAAGATACGATTTGAAAACTGGAATTTTCCGCAAATGGTTCCTGTATTTGGCCTTTGGAATTCTTATGGGAGCATTTGCCGAAAAGGCATATCAATGGTTGAATGTCTTTCAGCTAAAGGGATCAGCACTAGATGTACTCCTTTATCTATTTAAAGGGAACCGCGAATTTAGAAAGGATGAGTTAGAAGGATTTGAATTTCCTTTTCCCTTTATGGCGATTATGACCCTGGTTTTTTTCTTTTTTGTCTACTACGTCTACAAGGAGTGGAAAGAAAGGTCAAGCCTGACGATTCCCAGGTTTCAGGATAAGAGCATCTGGTGGATTAGTAAGTGTTTGATGAATGTGATTCATGTTCTTGTCTTGCTGGTAGTTTCTTTACTTTTTGTTTCTTTGGTGGCAATGCTTCATGGCTCTTATGGACTTATTTATCATTCGCAGGTATTCGAACTCTTGGAATGGCAGGTTTTGCAAGTAAATCAAATCTGGATTTATCTTGGGATTTGCATGCCGGTAACGGTCCTTGCCTTAACCCAGTTAGAACTTTATTTGCAACTGATTTGTTCTCCTGTGGTGGGATATGTGATTATCTTAGGACTGCTATTGATCTCTACCTTTTATTATTCAAAATGGATACCGGGAGACTACCTGATTTTAAATCGAACAGCCTTAATGAGAGAAGGTGGAATCACCCCTTTACAGATTCTTGTTGTGGATGGTATTATTATTTTGGTAACACTAATCCTTGGGTTATGGACCATGAGAAAGAAAGAATGCTTGTAAAGAGGTAGATAAGATGACATTGGAAGAAGTACGTAAGCAGATTGATGAGATCGACCAGGAATTAAAAGAACTATTGATGAAACGTTTGGATTGTTCTTACCGTGTGGTAGAGGCTAAGAACGCCAAGAATGAAACTGCTATTTTTCGGGCTGATCGGGAGGAGGAAATCTTAGGACGTTTGGGAGCGGATGTTTCAGAAGAACGAAAAGCCGGCTACCTATCTGTAGTTCGAAAAATTATGGAGACCAGTCGAATGTATCAATATGGACTTCTTTATGATTGGAAGGAAGGTCATGTGATCGATTCACTACTTCCGGAAGGTGTTGAAGAAGGTGGTAAGAGGGTAAGAGTTTTATTGACACGTGAAAACAGACCCAATGCCATGTCTAGTATCCTTAGTATGATTGGGGACTATGGTTTTAATATGAAGCAGATGACCCTGATGAATGAAGGAGAAAAAGAAGTAACCTTTGAACTGATAATCTTAGGTGATCTTTCCGCTGAGAAGATGAAAAAATTAATGTTCCAGTTGTCAGGAGAATGTAAAGAATTTAAAATTCTAGAAGAAGGAATGTAAAAAAAAATCCCAGCCAGGGATTTTTTTTGTTTCGTCGGGGCACAAGACTTGCCGGTAAGTCATGATCGCATTTTATCAAATTCCTCCACGGCTTCTCTTGCCTGAGGGGCGTCAAAAAAGACATAATTAAAATCACGAACCGTATTCCAACCACGGATTTTAAAGAAAGTAAGGCTCTGGTAGTGATTGGCAAATGATTCATAGGCGAAGGTAATTCCTAAGCCTTGCTCAATTAATTGGGCCATGAGACCAAAGTTTGAAATATAGGAAACACGGTCAAATTGGGAAATGGTACAATTATGAGCTTGGAGAAGTTGCTCTAGGATGGTTCTGGTTCCTGAGCCGGATTCTCTTAAGATCAGATGCTCTGAGAAAATCTGACGGTAATCAATGGTCTTTCCTGCAAAGGGATGTTCCCTGCTACAGACACCTACAAACTTTTCGGAACGGTAGAGCATGGAGGAAAACTCGCTTCGATCAAAGAAACCTTCAATCAGGGCAAAGTCTAAAAGACCTTCCTTTAACTGATCTAAGAGGTGATCGGTGTTATCGACCTCTACGGAAATATTATTCTCCGGGTTGGATAAGAATTTCATAATCATGTTAGGAATGACGTATTCACCGATGGTTTTGGTAGCACCGATTCGTAAGCGATGCTTTTTAGGCTTGGTCAGCTGGGCCATTACTTTTTCTTCCTGGTAGAGAACATTCTCTGCATAGCGCTTTAACTGTTCCCCCGCACCGGTAATTGTTAAGGTGTGCTTGTCATAAAGAAAAAGCTTACACTGATAATGATTCTCTAGGGCATGGATGTGCTGGGTGACGGCAGGTTGGGTAATGGAAAGGGCTTCTGCCGTCTTTCGATAGTTTTTATATTCACAAAGGGTTAGAAATGTTTTTAAACGGTAATCAATCATAGTTGGCCTCATAAAATCTTCTTATCAGATGATATTAAATAATAATTAGATGTTATCACTTTTTTATGATATACCATTACATGAAAAAAGAAAAGAGAAAAAAAGGAGAATGAATGATGAATTTTTTAAAAAAGAATGTAATGGGAATCGCAGTCTGTGTCCTGATTGCAGCATTGGCAACTTGTCTTGGCAAATTAACTTTGGGATCATTTTCCCTTGATATTATCGGAGCACCTGTTTTTGCAATTCTAATTGGTATGATTATCAGCCTTGCTTTTCCAAGTCTTGCGGCAAATGAAAAAACCAAGGATGGAATCCGGTTTACTTCGAAAAAGATTTTGCAGTGCTCTGTAATCATCCTGGGCTTTACCTTAAATTTAAAGGTGATTGCTCAAGTGGGAGCCAAGAGTCTTCCGGTAATTCTTTGTACCATATCTACTTCCTTAATCATTGCTTATCTTATGAGAAAGGTTTTAAAGTTAGATAGCAACACAGCTTGCTTGGTAGGTGTAGGATCTTCTATTTGTGGAGGATCTGCCATTGCAGCCACCGCGCCGGTAATTGACGCCGATGATGAGGAAGTGGCAAGAGCGATTTCCGTCATCTTTTTCTTTAACGTAATTGCAGCCCTAATCTTTCCCACCATTGGACATGCCATTGGGCTTGGATCGGAAGGCTTTGCAGTCTTTGCGGGAACAGCGGTTAACGATACCTCTTCGGTTACAGCAACCGCATCTACGGCGGAGGGAATCTATGGGGAAAATGGAATCCTTTCGGCAGCAGTAACAGTAAAGCTTACAAGAACCCTTGCTATTATTCCAATTACCCTGGGACTAGCAATTATTCGGGCAAGGAAGGCAGGAAAAAGTGGGGCTACTTATTCCTTTAAGAAGGTCTTTCCTTTCTTTATCCTGTTCTTTATCGCAGCTTCCTTAATTACCACAGTGATTGGTCTTCTTCCGGAAAGTGGATTTACAAGTTTTTATGGAAATCATTTTCTGGTTTGGGCAAAGTGGTTGGCTAAATTTTTTATTGCCATGGCCATGTGTGCCATTGGTCTAAATACGAATCTTCTGGATTTGGTAAAGAAAAGTAAGAAGGCCTTGCTTTTGGGATTATGTTGCTGGATTGGAATTAGTCTGGTTTCACTTGGAATTCAGTATATGACAGGAATCTACGGAAGCAATTTATAATAGGCAATCGACCGGAATAGAAACGTTGACAAACAAATTGCGAAAATATATAATGATTTTCGGGATAAGTTTTCATGTTTTAAGGATTAAAGGAGGATATATATGAAAACATTGAATAAGTTGTCAGGAATCCTTGCAATGCTCTGGTCGGTGACTGGAATTTTAATGGAGGTCCTAATTGACATTCAACTTAAAAAGTTTAACATTTGGGTAAACTTTAAGAGTGTGTCAGACAAGATTCAGATGCCGGTAGATACTTTTGTGGGGGTGCTTCTGGTCCTTGGAATCGTAATTACGATTTTTGCCTGTGCAGTAAGTATTGCATCTGGAAGAAGTCCATTTAAGAAGGGTGGCTTAAAGTGGTGTACCTGGATTATGCTTCTTGCAAGCATTATTCGCTTTACTGGACTTCTTTATCTATCAGACCTGTTAGGAATCGTAGCAGGAATCATGATGCTTTTAGATAAGCATGCTGGGGAGCATGTTAAGGCGATTGATATGAGTGCAGCTTAAGAGATTATGAAAATAAAAAGGATGGTTGATTTTAAAATCAGCCATTTTTTTTGTTTACAAGAAGGTGAGAAACTTTTATAATAGCCTTTGTATTTGAAATAAACAAATTTTTTAGGAAAAACTATGTCAGATAATAGATAGAAGGGAGGGTAAATCCATGACACTTCAACAATTAAGGTATCTTACAAGTGTAGCTGAATATGGCAATATTACGGCTGCTGCACAGAAGTTGTTTGTATCCCAACCAACCATTACCAATGCTATTCGCGATTTGGAAAAAGAGATGAAGATTAGTATCTTTACTAGGACTAATAAGGGGGTAGTGGTATCTTCAGAGGGAGAAAAATTTTTAGGATATGCCAGACAGATTTTAGAGCAGGTAGATCTTTTAGAGGAGAACTATAAAACCGACACCAATGTGAAGCCACATTTTTCCGTGTCCTGCCAGCACTATTCATTTGCAGTGGATGCCTTTGTTCATGTGATTAAAAAGTTTGAAGCTTTTGAATATGATTTCACATTACGAGAGGAGCAAACCCACGAGATTATTGAGGATGTTTGTAATATGAAAAGTGAGCTTGGAATTCTTTACTTAAGTTCTAAAAATAGGGAGGTAATTCTAAAACTTCTTAGAAGCAATGAATTAGAATTTACGGAACTTTTCACTGCAAAACCTCATGTTTTTATTTCTGCCATCCATCCATTGGCAAAGAAAAAGAAAATTAAAAAGGATGAACTTTCGGACTATCCTTATCTGACTTTTGAACAAGGGGAATATAATTCCTTTTATTTTTCAGAGGAGTTTTTAAGCACCTTAGACTGTAAAAAAAATATTAGGGTGAGAGACCGAGCAACCTTGTTTAATCTCTTAATTGGATTGAATGGATTTACGGTTTCTTCCGGTGTGATTTCTAAGGAATTAAATGGAGAGAATATTATTGCAAAACCCTTAGAAGTAGAGGAGTATATGCAGATTGGTTTGATTACAAGAAAAAATATTCAACTTTCTCGATATGGTTTGGAATACATAGAAGCATTGAAAGAATATTGTAATGCAGGTAAGAAAAGCAGAAAGGGCTTGGAATGAAGATTACGGTATATCTAGGAGCAAATCAGGGGAGGTATCCTTGCTTTCGGAAGGCTGCACAGGAATTAGGGACTTGGATTGGAAGACGGAAGGATACCTTGATTTATGGTGGAAGCAAAACCGGCCTAATGGGGGTACTGGCAGAAAGTACCTTAGAGGCTGGAGGACAGGTGATTGGTGTGGAACCGGATTTTTTTGTGGAAGCTGAGGTACAGCACGAGGGACTGACGGAATTGATTGTAACTAAGACCATGGGAGAACGAAAAGAAAAGATGATTGAATTAGGAGATGCCTACCTAGCATTTCCGGGAGGAACCGGTACCTTAGAGGAGATTGCGGAAGTGATGTCTCTAGTTTCTTTAAAGATGACGGATCGACCTTGTATTTTATATAATTTAAATGGCTATTATGATTCTCTTAAGGCCCAATTAGATCGCATGGTACAAGATGGTCTTTGCAGTAAGGAACGACTGGAAGGAATCTATTTTATAGAAGAGCTGGGAAAACTGGAAGAAATACTTAGTTAATAGCAGATGAGTTCATTGAACTTGTCTGTTATTTTTATTCGTATTTTCTAAAAGACTAAAAGGAATGGAGTCAGTATTCGTTGAGTAATGACTCTTTTTTGTGGTATGATAAAATAATAATGCAAAGGAGGCTATGATGTCTTATATTACTACTGCTTCAGGAAAACATTTTGATCCCATTCATCCGAAAGAGGAACTGCTAGATCAAAGAGATCTTGCCCATGCCCTGTCGATGATTTGCCGCGGGAATGGGCATACCAGGATTTTCTATTCCGTGGCTCAACATTCCATTGCCTGTGCCAGGGAAGCAGAAGCGAGGGGATATTCTAAAAGACTTTGTCTTGCCTGTTTGCTGCATGATGCAAGTGAGGCCTATCTTTCCGATGTCACAAGGCCAATCAAAAAAGAATTAAAGCGATATTTAGAAGTGGAAGAAAATCTCCAAGAGATGATTTGGGGTTATTACTTGGGACAAAAACTTAGTTTAAAAGAACGTGCCATGGTGTTTGAAATTGATGATGCCATGCTTTCCCTGGAATTTCACCAAATCATGCCGGAGGAATTAGGAGAGGCTCATCAAGAACTTGTAAGGAAAATCACCTGTCAGGAGGAAGTGCCAGGGAAGGTGGAAGAGGAATTTATAAGGCTTATGGATGAATATTTAGAAAAAAATCATAAGATGGTAATATTTACCTAGGGCGAAAGACAGAAAAGAAACAACAATTATAGAAGGAGGCTTATTATGAGTCAGATAAAATCAAGAGATCAAATTATTGTAAAAACTTCGATTCTTAGTATCTTTGTAAATGCCTTTTTGGCGGTATTTAAGGTAATCATTGGGTTGGCAGCTAATTCCATTGCCGTTATTTTGGATGCGGTAAATAATATTTCCGATGGTCTATCATCCATCATTACTATTGTGGGTACAAAACTTGCAGGAATGTCCCCCAACAAGAAACACCCCTTAGGTTATGGACGAATGGAATACCTAAGCTCTTTGGTTGTTGCAGCCATTGTCTTTTATGCCGGTATTACCTCTGTGGTGGAATCTGTAAAAAAAATCATCCACCCGGAAAAGGCTACCTATACTAGGGTTGCTTTAATTATCATTGCGGTAGCTGTATTGGCAAAATTCTTCCTTGGAATCTATGTGAAGAACACCGGAAAAAAGATTTCTTCCGCAGCCCTTGTGGCCTCTGGTTCGGAAGCATTCTTTGATGGAATTGTATCTGCCTCTGTTCTTGCTTCAGCCCTGATTTATACCTTAACCGGTATTTCTCTGGAGGCTTATGTAGGTGTTTTAATTGGCTTGATGATTATTAAATCAGGACTTGAATTAATTATTGAAACCCTTAATGATATCTTAGGCAAACGTGCGGATGCAGAAACCACCAAGGAATTAAAGAGCTTTATCGCAGAGGATCCTGAGATTCGTGGGGCGTATGATTTAATTATTCATAATTATGGACCAGATCGCAACATTGCTTCGGTGCACGTAGAGGTTCCTGATACCATGACGATTGCTCAGATGGATGAATTAACCAGAAGAATAGAACAGCGAGTATACCAGGAAAAGGGCATTGTCTTAGTTGCCATTGGTGTCTATGCTTATAACACAAAAAATGACGAGGCCGCTAAGATGCGTGATCAGGTAAGTGAAACTATTTTAAAGCATGATTGGGCACTTCAGATGCATGGATTCTATGTGAATTTCAAGGAAAAAACCATGCGTTTTGACGTAGTAATGAATTTTGGAATCGATATGAAAGAAGGAAAAGAAGAGATTATCAATGAGGTTTCAAAACTCTATCCGGATTTCAAGGTTAATGTTACCATTGATTTAGATATTACGGATTAGGGAAAACATTATGATAGTAAAACTTTTTCACTGGTTATTTTAAACACAATTGATGAATATGAGGAGAATTAGAATGATTAATAAAAGTAAAGTAAGTATAGTATTCGCTTTAACCACAGTGTTAACAGTAAGTAGTATTCCAACAACAGCATGTTTTGCAACAAGTAATGAAAGTCCGGATCAATATGTTGTTTATATTGCAGGTGAGGGAAGCGAGACAGTTGTAAGGGCTGATATACTTACCATCAATGGGGATTTTATTACTCAAACAGAGGCAGATGTTACGGTAGAAAATTTGAATGTGAATGGTAGTATAGAAACAGATCCATGCATTAAATGGTGTATATAATACATCAAATTCATTATTATGGGCAGATACGGGAGACATTACATTTACCGGAAATAATGTAAGTTATAATGGTATTATTTATGCACCTTTGGGAACGGTTCATATTGACGTAGATAATTTTAATATGAATGGTATTATTATTGCGCATTCTTTAGAAATTGACGCTAGTACAGTTAATATGAATTATAATAGTTCATGTGCGGATTTTCTTGACGCAGAAGAGGAAACTCCACTGATTGTAGAGGATGAAGATAATCTTGATATTGGTGAGAATTATTCGGAAGATGTACCTGACGAGGATGTTGAAAGTGATGGTCATGGTATAGATTATGCCAAAAATCAGATTTTAGTAACAGCTAAAAATTCCACATCTTTTGATGAGGTTGAAGAGTATTTTGAAGAAAAAAATGCTGAGATTGTAGGTTATATTGAGCTTACAAATGATTATCAGATTAAATATCAAAGTGAGCAGACATTAGAAAATCTTTATGATTCGATTTCTGATGTTAGGGGAAATACATTATTTGAGGGAGCAAGTTTAAACACAATTTTTGAGTGTACACCTACCGCTGCAAGTAGTTTTAGTACTTCTGATTCAATGTGGAGTGAATCAGAGGTTGGAGAGTGGGATGAAGATAATCCAGCCGGAGACAATTGGGGTGCTGAGAAAATTAAAGTTGCTTCAGCAATTCAGCAGATTGAAGATATGAATGCCTTGTACAATGTTAAAATCGGACTGATTGATGCTTATGTTACAGGACATGAAGATTTGGAAGGGTTGACTACCTATAATTCATTTACGGATAAAGAATATAATACTCATATATTAGAAATGTTGTCTGATGCTAAATTAAGGACACATGTCAGTGATGTTATTCATGGAAACCATGTAGCGGGAATTATGGGAGCATCTTATAATAATGGAAAAGGTATTTTTGGGAGTTCAATCAAAAATCGTTTGTATGGGGTGTCTTTATTTGATATAGATGATGCTTATTATCACAATACAGATTGTGAAATGATGGGCTTAAAATGTGCATTGGTTCAGTTAATTGGAAACAATGTAAAAGTTATTAATTATAGTATGTCTAATGGGGTAATACAATGTATAGGTGCTTCTAATGGAAATGAAAATGCAATTAATTACCTTAAAACGAATGCAGCTATTTTAAGTGATTTTCTTTCGAAACTTATCGATAATGACTATGATTTTTATATCATCACAGCTGCTGGAAATGATAATGATATAAATTATGTAAAAGTTATTCCTAGTATAGATCGAGTCCTGTTTTCAAAATATGAAAGTTCAGCAAAGTATGGATATGTAATAGCAGATAACTGTGAAACAAGTGAATTAGAAGATAAGGAAATTTTAGTAGGAGATGTTAAAGCGAAATATAGTTCCTTTTTTAACTGTATTGAGAATATGAAAGTTAAGAATCATATTATCTGTGTTGGTTCCATATATAATGTTTCTGATAGTGAATCAGAAACATCAGATAGTATTTCAGTTTTTTCAAATCTAGGAGATCGTGTTGATATTTATGCTCCAGGAGAAGAAATATTAAGTACTTACAATTCTACACAGGATGAGTTACCTGACTATATAATAATGAATGGAACATCTATGGCTGCGCCACAAGTAAGTGGAGCTATAGGATTAGCATTGTCCGTTAATCCAACTCTAGCTGTATATAGGATGAAGGCTTTTTTATTAAATTCTACTAAAAAGGAAAGTCGAACAGTAATGATGGATGGAGAGGAAACAGAAGTACCATATAATGTATTAAATGTTTCTGAACTGATAAAGACGGTAAAAAAAGAGTCAAAAGCCAATATAGCTCTGGAACAATCGACAGGAAATATTATAGGTCAAGTATTTGAAACGGATGAGTTGGGGGAATCCATACCTGTAGAAGATGCTACTGTAACAATTATATATGATAGTACAATGGAAACAGTAAAAACATGTCAGACAGATGAGAATGGTATTTACAATTTTACTTTGCCAGCTGGAAAATATAATTATAATATCTCTAAAAAAAGCTATATTTCTGATATGGGTTTTACGGATGAAGTAAAACCAGAAGAAACACTATATATGGATGCAATCACACTAGTGAAAGAAACTGAAAGCGCAGCAACTGAGTATGGAACAGCTGCAGGTAGAGTTGTGGATGCTATAACTGGAAGTGTCATTAAAGGAGCTATAGTTAGATTTAGAAGGGGACTTAATAATAAAACGGGTGAGTATGTTAAGATGGCAAATGGGCAGATACGTCAACAAGTAATCGGAGAAGGAGGAATTTTTACACAACTAATGGAATGTGGTTATTATACTGTAGAAGTAAGCCAAGAGGGTTACAAAACTTACTATTATAATTTTCATTGTACTTCGAATACAATGTATTGTCTTATCACGCTGATACAGGAGTTTGATGAATATGAGTATACCGTTGTTTTGACATGGAATGATAGACCGAGTGACTTAAATTTAGTTCCATATTTTACAGGGAATTATGAGGCTTACTATGTTGACGATGCATATACTTATGGACGGGATATAATGATCATATGTTTGGAGGATGAACTGGGTGATTATTCTTATTATGTTGAAGATCATAGTAATATTGGCAATGATGAATCAGTGGCACTTACGCATACTTCAGCTAAGGTTACTGTCTATAAAGGAAGTGAATTGTTTAAGACATATTATGCACCAGTTGGTGTAAGCGGTACAAGATGGGATGTATTTGAGATACAAGATGGAGAATTTCTTACAGTTAATACAATAAGTTAGGAGGTTTTTATGAAGAAAATCAAGAGTTTTTTGCTGGTTTTTCTAGCTCTGATACTTGCTGGCTGCGGAACTAAAGCCAGTGAATCAGAAACAAAAAAGCCAGCTGCAAAAGAAACTACTAAAAAGGAAGTAGAAACAACCGAAGTTTTCTTTGAAGAAGAGGATTCAAGCAGGGAGCCATTGACCACAGAAGAAGCAACCACAGAGGAACCTACGACAGAAGAGCCAACGACAGAAAAAGAGACCGAACCATTAGAAGGAATTCCAATCAATAGCACATTGACAGAAGCGGATCTTCCAGAAATTGTTTTTGCTTATTTTAAATATACGTATCATAAAGATGTCTATGGTGTTTATTATGTAACAAACGAAGGAGAGGCATATTCCGCTCTAATAGATGATATGAGCCCAATAAATCATGATCCAATAAAAATTCTTGATTATTTCTCGGAATTACAGGATTTAAAAAAGGTCGGAGATGTAGACAAATCACTACTCGTAAAGTGTTACAATTTATTTTATGATATTCATGAGAATGGGTATGTGGAGGAAACCCTACCTCATAGTGATGGTTTTAGTACAGGAGTAAGTGTGAGTAATATTTACCTATATAGCTGTATCGGTAAGCGTGATAGCGAACATGCAGTGGCAATAAATGAAAAAATACAATATGACTATAAGAATTTAGATTCGCCATATACAATGGATTTGATAGAAGCAATTTATTCTTTTGATGGTTATTCTAAGGTAAAAGAGGAATGGCATGAATCAGGATTTTAAATTAATAGTATAGTTTAAACAGCAGGAATTAACAACATTAATACAGACCCTTCATTTACACAGATTTCCTATGATAGTAAAATGAATACTATATATGGATGCAAGCATTTTAAAATTAGGTAGTCAGGGAAGTGTGATATGTACCTTGGCTACTTTTTATGTTATAATGAAATTGTTCATGGAGTTACAGAATGGAGGGGACTATGAATAAGAATGTATTGATATGCCCGGTATGCCAGAAAACAGTCTTTGAACACATGTATAGTTACGAGATTTGCAGGTATTGTGGCTGGGAGAATGACAACTATTTTGAAGAGGGCGGAGCCAATGGCCTAAGCTTTGAGGAGTACAAAAAACGCTATCAGCAATATTTAGAGGAGGATCCGAATTATCTTTGGGATGAAAATGGATTTCCAGAAATATAAGGAGAGACAAGAGATGTATCAACAGGAACATGTTGTTCAGTATTATGAAACAGACCGAATGGGGATCACCCATCATTCCAATTATGTTCGTTGGATGGAGGAAGCAAGGGTTGGATTTTTAAAAGACATAGGCTGGGATTATGCAAAATTAGAGTCTTCGGGGATAATTTCACCGGTGACTGAAGTGGAGTGTAATTATAAGAAATCCACTACCTTTGAAGAATTGGTGGTAATTCAAGTATCGGTAGCAGAGTTTAAGGGGGTACGTTTAAAACTGAACTATAAGATGTTTAATGATCAGGATGAACTTGTATGTCAGGCTTCTTCAGAACATTGCTTTCTAAATGGGGATGGAAAGCTGGTTCGCCTGAAAAAAGATTATCCGGATTTTTATCAGGCTATTATGGAACAATTAGATGAGAATTAAAAATATTTAAAAGGAGAAGGATAAATTATGGGTATTTTTGATCGATTTAGAAACACAAGTGTGGTGGAGCCGGATTCGGATGAAAAAACAAAGCTTGATGAAAGAAGGACAGAGCATTACATCCTTAAGAGTCTGCCGATTGTACTGGAGGATTTAAAAACCTTGCCTCAGGCGGATCTTTTAAATCCTTATAAGACGGCTGCCCTTACGATTCTTGCGCTTTATGCCTATAGTCAGGAACCGAAAGAAGGACTTGCTATGTTAGAATTTTTAAAAGGGTCAGAGATAGTAACAAGTGAGGAAAAGAACTTTATGGAGGAGTACTTTGAAGAAAGACCATTTGCCCCTATGGCCTATTTTAAGGGGTCTACCCCAGAGAATGATTATACCCCTACGGGTGATTATCGATTAGATATTTACTCCAATGGGAAATCCAATCAGGAGGATGGGTCCATGAAGGTCTTTATTAAGTGTCTGGGAGCAAACAATGCTTCTAAGTTTGTGCGACTGAAAAAGGAAGGGGCTCAATGGTACCTTGTAGAGCACGATTTACTGTGTGAGATGCAGGGACCAGACGAGTCTGCCTTATGGTTATAAGATATGGATGGAAAATACATTAAATCATTAAAAGAAGTCTTTAAAAAGATGTTTTCTATTACGGAAGACGTTGCGCCTAATACGGAGATTCGGGATCGAATTTTATCCGGTGGAAAAATCACAGGCACCAATATGGTGGTTATGATGTGTGCGATTTTAATTGCCTCTGTGGGGTTAAATACCAACTCTGTTGCGGTAATTATCGGAGCGATGTTGATATCACCCCTAATGGGAACAGTGCTAGCCCTGGCTTATGCAACGGCATCCAATAATCATTTTTTAATGCAAAAATATTTTGGAGGATTGGCAATGCAGGTGGTGATTAGTATTTTAACTGCTACCTTGTATTTTCTATTATCCCCAATTAAGGAACCAACGGAACAACTACTGGACCGAACCGATCCTAATTTAATGGATGTGATCATAGCCCTTTGTGGAGGAATTGCGGGAATCGTAGGACAGACAAGAAGAGAAAAGTCCAACAATATTATCCCTGGAGTTGCCATTGCAACGGCAATTATGCCACCTCTTGCGACATGCGGGTATGCTCTTGCTAGACTTAATCTTCGGATGTTTCTTGATGCACTTTATCTATTTATTATTAATGCTTATTTTATTTATATATCGGCGGATATTGTGCTTGCACTTTTGTGTACCCCGCATCTAAAAAAGATGTCTCCGGAAACCTGGAAGAAAAAGAAAAGAAAGATGTATCGAAATACAGTGATTGTTTTGCTACCTGTAATGATGGCAGCGATTCTCTCTGCATTTTTATCCTGAAAAAGGAGTTGACTTTATGGTCAACTCCTTTTTGGCAAATAAATATTTATGATGGAAGTAAGATATCTCCTCCACAAGGATTTAAGGTAATCCTTAACTGGTCACCTTCTGAGGTGTAGGTCTGTTTTGAAAGTAGCCCCTGATAAGTTTGACAACCATAAGATGAGATGGTGAAATGGGCCTCTGTCTCATCGTTATTTACCAAAATTATAACAAATGAGTCATCCAAGCGTCTTATAAATCCATATTGGCGGTTCGTAAGAAGGATTTCTTCATATTTACCGTAGGATAAGCAGGAGTGGTCTTGACGAATTTTACCTAGGGCTGCAATGAGTTTTGTATAAGGATTCTTGCTTAGGTCCTTTGAAAAATCTTCTAACTTCAGGGCCGGTCTTAAAGGTCTATCACAGCCACCTTCCTTTCTTCCATGAATGGCAAACTCCGATCCATAATAGATGGAAGGTATTCCAGGAAGGGTATAAAGCAGGATATGGAGGGGAATCATATGGTCCTTGTTATGTAGTTTATCAATGATACGATCTACATCGTGGTTGTCTACAAAATTGTATAAACGTAGGCCTAAAGGATCTTGTCCACCCATGTCATAAAGGCGCTTTACATTATGGGCAATTTCAAAATAATTGTGGTCGTTGTGGCCTGAATAGAGGGCCTTATGAAGAGCATAGTTTGTAACGGCGTGCAGCATATTGGGATTGACCCAGCGGGTATAATCTCCATGAATTACCTCCCCCATTAACCAAAAATCGTCCTTTAGGGTATTAGCGGTGGAACGGAGAGCACGTATGTAATTAAAATCCATGACATCTGCAGCATCTAAGCGGATTCCGTCAATATCAAATTCTTCCACCCAAAATTTCATTACCTGGCAAATATAATCTACCACCGCAGGATTCCAAGAGTTAAGCTTTGCTAAAAGGTCGTGTCCTCCCCAGTTTTCGTAGGAAAAACCATCTTGATAGGAATTATTTCCGGAAAAATTTACGTTACAATACCAGTCTTTATAAGGTGAGTGTTCCCTGTGTTTTCGAATGTCTTTTAGGGCAAAGAAGTCTCTTCCTGTATGATTAAAAACTCCATCTAGAACCACTCGAATGCCCTCCTTGTGACAATTTTTTACAAAGTCTGTCAGGTCTTTATTAGTTCCTAAACGGCTATCTACCTGTTTATAATCAGTGGTGTCGTAGCCGTGGCTTCCGGATTGGAAGAGGGGACCTAGGTAGATTGCATTACAACCCAGAGTTTTTATATGACTGATCCAAGGGGTTAACTGAATCAGTCGGTGAACCGGTTTTGAATGATCATTTTCAAAGGGAGCACCCAAAAGTCCAAGGGGATAGATGTGATAAAAAATTGCTTCGTCATACCATGCCATATAAAATCTCCTTTCGTGAATTCAACAGGTTGTATATTTTTATTATAATTTTTTTTACTAAAAAGGCAAACAAAGTAAGGCAGTGTATATTTGACAAATCCTTAAAAAATCTTCATTATAGCATATTTGTTTCTAAGACAAAAAAGTGTTAAAATAAAAAAGTAATTTGTTGTTATAAAGGAGGGATCCAATGTCATTATTAGAGCCTTATTTTTTTGATGGTAGTAGGAAGTGTAAGATGGATGAACTTCCCACCAATAGCAAGAAAGACAAGGTAAAAAAAGAGGAGATTCTGGAAAAATTCCAAAAGAATCTTTTACTTTTAGATGAATTACAAAATACCTTCTATTCATACAAAAAAGAGGGGATGATTCTTGTTTTACAAGCAATGGATGCAGGCGGGAAAGATTCTTTGATTCGCCATGTGGCATCTGGCATGAATCCTCAAGGGGTTCATGTATCTTGTTTAAAAAAACCAAGCGAGGAAGAATTGTCACATGACTATCTTTGGAGAATTCATCAGAATATTCCAAGAAGGGGAGAAATCACAATTTTTAATCGCAGCTACTATGAGGATATCGTAACAGCAGAGGTACATCATTTAATGACCACCTATCCTATGGCAGATCGTGTGATTGGTGGAAAGGAAGCAAGCTTTATAAAAAAACGAATCAAACAGGTGAATAATTATGAAACCTATCTTTATGAAAATTCATATCGGGTAGTAAAGGTCTTTCTTCATGTGTCTAAGGAGAAGCAAAAGGAACGGCTTTTAGAACGACTTGATATTCCGGAAAAGAATTGGAAGTTTGAAGCAGGTGATTTAGAGGAACGTGAGATTTTTGATGTGTATATGAAAAAGTACGAGAAAACGATTTCAGAGACCGCTAGTAAGGAATGCCCTTGGTATGTTCTTCCTGCCGATCAGAAGTGGTATACCAGATACTTGTTGACAGAGATTTTAATTGATCAGTTTAAGAAGGTAGATGCGAAATACCCTACTCTTTCAAAGGAAGAAGAGGGGATGCTAGGAGTTTATCGAGATCGTTTGATGAACTAAGAATAATGTTTTAAGGAGTAACAGCGAATATGGGTAATAAACAGGAAAAGGGGCGTGAAGGGTTCGGTTCAAGAATTGGATTTATTCTTGTGTCTGCAGGTTGTGCAATTGGAATTGGAAATGTATGGAAGTTCCCTTATCTATGTGGACAGTATGGTGGGGCGGCTTTTATTTTAATTTATTTAATCTTTCTGCTTTTGTTAGGAATTCCTGTTATGGTATGCGAGTTTGCCATTGGACGTTCCAGTAGAAAAAGTGCAGCCTTAAGTTTTGAGTCTTTGGAAAAACCGGGGACCAATTGGCACCATTTGAAATGGATTAGTATCGTAGGCTGTTATATGCTTATGATGTATTATACTACGGTTACTGGTTGGATGTTTAACTACTGCTACCGTCATATTCATGGAGAATTCGTAGGAGTAGGGGATAAGGAAGTGGTTCGGGCCTTTCATGGAATGTTAGGAAATACTACGGAAGTCTTTGGACTTACCATTCCGAACATGTTAAATTGGACCATGATTGTTTGTATTCTTGGTTTTGTGGTTTGTTTTTTTGGAATCAAGAATGGTGTAGAGCGAGTTTCCAAGTTTATGATGACGGCTCTTATTATCTTAATGCTGATTCTTGCCGTTCATTCTGTATTCTTAAAGGGAGCAGGAGAGGGAATGAAGTTTTACCTCATTCCTAACTTTTCTAAATTGGCAAAATTAGGATGGGGCAATGTTATTTATAATGCCATGAGCCAAGCTTTCTTTACCTTGTCCATTGGTATTGGTGCCATGTTGATTTTTGGTTCTTATATTGATAAGAAACGGTCTTTAACCGGTGAGGCTATCACCATTACCGCGTTAGATACTTCGGTTGCCTTAATGGCAGGATTTATTATTATTCCGGCATGTTTTGCCTATGGTATTTCACCAGATGCCGGACCTAGTTTGATTTTTATTACAATCCCAAATCTCTTTTCAAAAATGCCAGGTGGTAGATTTTGGGGAGCCTTATTCTTTGTGTTTTTAAGTTTTGCAGCACTTTCCACTGTAATTGCTGTTTTTGAAAATATTATTTCTTTCTTTATGGATCGTTATGACTGGTCTAGAAAGAAGAGCGTATTCTTTAGTTCGATTGGAGTAATTCTGTTAAGTGTTCCATGCGTCTTAGGTTACAGTGTATGGTCAGGTTTTCAGCCTTTGGGAGAGGGCTCGACAGTATTAGATTTGGAAGATTTTATTGTTTCTCAAAATCTCCTTCCACTAGGAAGTTTGGCCTTTGTTCTTTTCTGTACCAGGGAAAATGGTTGGGGTTGGAATCAATTCTTGGAAGAAGCTAACACAGGCGATGGAATTCAATTTCCGAATTTCTTAAAAAGATATATGACCTATGTTTTACCGGCTATTATCATTGTGATTTATGTAAAGGGCTATTATGATATGTTTAAAAATATGGGGACAAAAACACTTGTTTCATGGATGACCGTTGCAGTTGCCCTTTTAGTTTTTATCTTTATTATGTCATTTTCCAAGAGGAAAGAGGAAAATAAAAAACAGTCAAAATAGGAATTTTAAATTTGAGGTTGACAAATCTCAAGGAAACTTTTAAACTAATAAAGAATTTCATATCCAATAAATCGTTGATGAGGACAGTAACATACTTGGATGTTTCAGAGAGAAGTCGGTAGCTGCAAGGCTTTACGGAAGGGTATTGTAAAGACCACCTCGGAGAGCTCCTTAATCGGAGACGGTGATTCCGTTATCATCAGAATTAAGTGGCTGCAATCGCAGTAATTTGGGTGGAACCGCGAGTAATCGTCCCAATTCGTTCATTCATGAACGGATTGGGATTTTGTTATTTCAGTGAGAGTGAAATCTCCCACTGATACTAAAATATTTTATCAGGTAAAAGGAGAAGTAACATGGAAACAGTAGAGTACTTAAGTGTTTATCGTCACTCACTTGCACATATTCTTGCTAAGGCAGTGATCGAAATCTATGGACCGGAAACCCAGTATGCCATTGGACCTCAGATTGAGGATGGAGCATACTATGATTTCTTGTTACCAGCTGGCAAGTCTATCTCAGAGGATGATTTTCCTGCCATCGAAAACAAGATGCGTGAGATCATTAAAAGAAGAGAAGACTGGAGAAGAGAGGAAGTAAGTAAGGCCAAGGCCCTTGAGATGTTTAAGGACCAGAAGTTTAAGGTTGAGTTAATTGTGGATCTTCCAGAAGATGAAATCATTACTGTTTACTACACGGGAGAAGATTATGTAGATCTTTGCCGTGGACCTCATGTCGGCAATTCTCAGGAATTAATGAGTGCAGCATTTAAGATTCACGCATGTTCCATGGCTTATTGGAGAGGTGATGAGAAGAGAGATCGTCTTTCAAGAGTATACTTCTATGCGTTTCCAAACAAGGATGAGTTAAAGCATCATATTCAGATGATTGCTGAGGCTCGTGAGCGTGACCATAAGAAGATTGGTGCCAAGCAGGATCTCTTTATGTTCCACGAAACTGCACCAGGTATGCCATACTGGTTACCACGTGGTTGGGTAATGTATCAGGAGTTGATGAAATATTCTCGTGAAATTCAGAGACGTCATGGCTACGAAGAGATTTCAGCCCCTTTAATTAATAACAAGAAGCTTTGGTTGATATCCGGTCATTGGGCTCACTACTTAAACAACATGTTCATCGTTCCTGGTATTGAGGGACAGGTAAAGGCAGATACGAATATTTCCAATGTAATTGAAAATGCTACTAATACCGAGGAACCTAAGGATGTTACCTTAGCTGAAGGTACCATTGTTTATAATAGAGAAGCCGTTGATACCATGGCAGCTAAGCCAATGAACTGTCCAAACGCTATGACCGCTTATAAGAGATGTGTTCATTCTTATCGTGAACTTCCTCTTCGTTATAGCGAGTATGATGTGCTTCACCGTAAGGAGAAGTCAGGTCAGATGAACGGTTTGTTCCGTGTTCAGGAGTTCCGTCAGGATGATGATCATACCTTCGTTATGGAATCTCAGATTAAGGAAGAAATCGCAGATATCATCACAATTGCAGATGAAATCTATTCAACCTTTGGTGTTACTTATCGTGCTGAGCTCTCTACCAGACCAGATGATTACATGGGTGATATTGAAGTTTGGAATCGTGCAGAGGCTGGTCTTAAGGAAATCTTAGATGAGAAGTATGGCGAGGGTGGATACGAAGTAAATGAAGGGGATGGAGCTTTCTATGGCCCTAAGATTGACCTTCAGATTAAGGATGCTCTTGGAAGAGAGTGGCAGTGTGGTACCATTCAGCTTGACTTCCAGCTTCCTCACAACTTTGGTCTTACCTACACCACTCCAGAGGGGACAGAGGCTATGCCTGTTGTTATCCACCGTGCAATCTACGGTTCTTTGGAGCGTTTTATCGGTATTATCATTGAGAACTTCAAGGGAGATTTCCCATTCTGGTTAAGCCCATATCAGGTTGCTCTTGTACCAATTCGTGACACTCACAATGAGTATGCAAAGAAGGTAGAGCAGGCCTTGACAGAAGCAGGCGTTCGTGTAGAAGCTGATTATTCAGACAAGAACATGAGAACCAAAATTAAGGAATTTAAGATTTATAAGGATCCATATATCCTTGTCCTTGGTGATCATGAGGCAGCAGAGAATACTGTTTCCTTAAATGTTCGTGGAAGTAACAAGCAGGTTCAGGGTATTCCACTTGATACCTTCGTAGAGATGTGTAAGAAGATGAACCGTGAACGTGGACTTGAATTACTTACCTCTTTAGAAGACTAATAGCAAAAACTGTTGTGCTTGTCGGCACAACAGTTTTTTTTCGAAAAAATTTTCATTGAATATTTTTTATTTAATGATTGCTTTTTTGGAAAGCCCTTTTTTATAAAAGCTTTTTTTGTATGTCTTTTTTAATTTTTTAGGAAATTTTACACATAACTTTTTATAGTTCTTTGAGCCGGCTTTTTGAAAGGCATTCTTTCCAATTTTGGATGCTTTTAAGAGTTTTGTCTTTACGGTAATCTTTTTTAAATTCTTGGTACCATAGAAGGCGTAAGCTCCAATCTTTTTAATATTCTTACCAATCACAAGAGTCTTTAATTTCTTATTATTTTTAAAAGCGTTAGCAGCAATGGAAGTCACCTTATAGTTTTTTTGGTTGATGGTAACTGTGCTTGGAATGGTCACACTAGAAGCCTTTGGATTGCTGGTAGTAAATTCTACCTGATTTGTACCGGTAATTGTATAGGTTACTTGATTGATTAAGTAAGTCTCACCACTTGTGGTTTGGTTCGTGTCCTGTGTGGAAATAGACGGACTGGAATCATCTTCAGAGAAAGGTAACTTAGCAATAGCCGTGGTCCTAGTGGCACCACAGACGGTGCAGGTATAGGTGTAGACTCCTTCCGAAGTAGTGGTCGCTTTCTTTGTAACCTTTCCTGCATCCCATTGGTGTCCTAGAGGTGAGGTTTCCTTGTCGGTATAAGATGAATTGCAACGGGTACAGGTATGCTTGTCACAACCGCACTGGGTACAGGTTGGGAACAGGGTTTCAACTGCATAGGTATGACCTAGGGCAGGAACTTCACTGTCTACATAAGAATCCTGGCATTCTGTACAGGTGTGGAGAGTATATCCTTCCTTGGTACAGGTAGGGGCAACCACGTTAGCAACATAGGAATGTACATGTGGCAATTGTATGGAATGGATTTGCTTGTTCTCATATTCTACATTGTAACCTTCTTGGACTGCATAGTAGAGGAGCGCTCCCTCTTTTCTACATCCGTAAATGCCGGATCCGGAAGCAAGGCTTGGACTTGCATAGGTGGAAAGGGTGTTGGTTGACAGGTCGTAGGCAAGGATCGAGGTTTTATTATTAAAATAAAGAACATCTCCATGACGAACCAGACCGGAAAACTGGGCGGTATATCCCCAGGAATAACTAGAGGCAAGTTTTGTTTTACTCTTGCTTGCGGTGTTATATTTTACAAGGCCAGAAGAATCGATGAAATAACGATCATCTCCCTCGTAAATAATCGGGCTTACGGCATCTAAGAAGTAGTCGTCTTCGTAGGAGGTGTCATTAGCCTTTAACACGGTGAGGTTCCAACCGGAATGACTGTGATTGGAGTCTGCAATGGTATCATCACTTAATAAAAAATAATTATGGAAGGATTGACCATAGTAATCAGGAACCACATCGTCCCAAGTGATATCAAGGTGGTAGTAATTAGAACCAACCTTGAGAGAATTCCATGCGTGGTTCATCTCATCACTAATCTGGGTATAACATTCCTCTCCGTTAATTGTCATAATATGTTGAAAGAGGTAGGCGTAGGACTGGCAAACCCCTATGTTTTGGGTTAACATCTGGGATGGATACACAGAGGCAAAACTTGTGTCATAGTAGTAATTGGCATCCATATAATCGTGAAGAATCAGCGCTTTATCCAGAGTAGAATAGGAATCTTTATCGATTAAATCCGAGAGTTCCGAAATTTTTGCATCGATAGAATTTACCCAATTTACGGTTTCAGCACTTCCCAGGCTGTTACGGATATTGATCCGATAATACTTTCCATTAACAGGTGAGTAAATGGTCTGAATAGATATATTGCTTCCGTCTACATAAGGGCAATAGTAATAAATGGTTTCAAAAATCCCATCCTCAGAATTGTATGTAAATGAGTAATCGTCTATCGTAATGGAGTTTTTGCCATTCAAGAGAGCCTCTCTAATTTTAGCAGAACAGGCGATGAGTGCTTGGTTTTCTTCCTGTAGGGTTGCAATATTTGTGGCAGCTTCTATCGGCTTAGGGGTTAGAGCGCTAAAGAAGCAGAAAGAAGCTGCAGCGAATAAGGTGCTAGACAGTTTTATATTCATGGTTAACTCCTTCACAAAAATTTAATTGATAAGTAGACTTTTTGAAATTATAACATATTCCCATAATAAAATGAAAACATTTTTCCTATCTTGTGTTATAATAGATGCTGTTTAGGGCAATTGCCCATGGAAGAAAGCTGTATTAGGAGGAAAGACAGATGGATATGCAGATGGATTTTTTAAGAAAGTTACCAACCCCTAAGGAATTAAAAGAACAGTTTCCTTTAAAGGATGAAATCGTAAAATTAAAGGAAGAACGGGATAAGATTGTTAAGAATATCTTTACCGGTAAAGATGACAGACTTCTTTTAATTATTGGTCCTTGTTCCGCAGATAATGAGCCGGCAGTTCTTGATTATATGACAAGACTGGCCAAGGTTCAGGAAAAGGTGATTGATAAAATCTTTATGGTACCTAGAGTTTATACAAACAAGCCACGTACCAAGGGTGTGGGCTATAAGGGAATGCTTCATCAGCCGGATCCGGAGGGGGAAGAGGATATGCTTGCAGGTATTATTGCCATTCGAAAGATGCATACTCATGTGATCGAGGAAACTGGTTTTACCTGTGCAGAAGAGATGCTTTATCCGGAAAATCACAGGTACCTTTCCGATTTACTTTCCTATATTGCAATAGGCGCAAGATCCGTAGAAGATCAGCAGCACCGTATCGTTTCCAGTGGTGTAGGTATTCCGGTGGGTATGAAGAATCCGACTGGTGGAGACATCTCTGTTATGATGAATTCCATTGCAGCAGCACAGAGCAAGCAAAAATTCCTTTATCGTGGATGGGAAGTAACAACTCAGGGAAATCCATTGGCGCATGCGATTCTTCGAGGATATGTGGATGCCTATGGAAGAAATCATGCCAACTATCATTACGAGGATCTTGCTAATCTGATTGATCGTTACAATGATACAGACCTGGCAAATCCTGCAGTAATCGTAGATTGCAATCATTCAAATTCCGGAAAAAAGTATCTTGAGCAGATTCGTATCGCCCAGGATGTCATTCACAGCACCCATGTATCGCCGGATATTAAGCGTCTGGTAAAGGGATTAATGATTGAGTCTTACCTGGAGGATGGTGCCCAGGCTATTGGAGACGGTGTCTATGGAAAGTCTATTACAGACCCATGTCTTGGTTGGGAAAAGACAGAAAAATTTATTTTAAATCTTGCAGATATTTTATAAAATCATGGAGATGCAATGGAACAACGATTAAAGAGGATCGACTTTGATGGAAAAATTATTTGATATTAATCAAGAGGGATATTCCGTCCGCTGTAAGCTTTATTATCAAAAAGATCCCAGAGATTTGAAAAGGGTAGTGGTTGCTACGCATGGGTTTGGGGGCTTTAAAGATAATAAGTCCATTGAAAAATTTGCAGATCGCTTGCTATCCAAGTATAAGGGATTTGGTGTTATTTGCTTTGATTGGCCTTGCCATGGTGCAGATGCAAGAAAGAAACTCCGTTTGGAGGAGTGCATGACCTATCTTCGTTTGGTGGTAAACTACGCGAAGGAAGAATTGAAATCCTTGGCGGTGTATAATTATTCGGTAAGTTTTGGGGCATATCTCACCTTAAAATATATTGCAGAAAAAGAAAATCCATTTGCAAGAATTGCCTTACGCTGTCCGGGAATCAAGATGTTTGAAATTATGGATGCGTCTATTTCAGAGGAAGAACACCAAAAACTGAAGCGAGGAAAAGAGATTACGAAGGGGCGAGACAGGCTTCTTAAAATCGATCAGGAATTTTTGGACCAGCTTAAGGCTGGAGACATTAGCCGGTATGACTATATCGACTATGCGGAAGATCTTTTGATTATTCAAGGAAGTAAGGATGAGTATATCAATCCAAAAGACGTAATAGAATTTGCGGATAAAAATATTATTGAATTAGACTTGGTGGAAGGGGCCAATCACACCTTTCAGGATCAAAAAAAGATGGATGGAGCCATACATGAAATTATATCCTTTTTTAAACCGGAGGGAGAAGGGTAACACAGAGACGCTGTGTTACCTTTTTTTATGCTATAATAAGGGTGTGAAATAAAATAATAAAGGAGGCATTTCTATGAGATATTTTATTGAGAATGATGACTTGAAGGTTGAAATTGATTCCTTTGGTGCTGAGGTAAAATCTGTATTGAATAAACATACCTATCGGGAGTACATGTGGTATGGTAATAAAAAATATTGGGGTAGAACTTCTCCGGTATTATTTCCATTTGTGGGAAGTTTGACAGACAAGCGTTTTATCTGGCAGGGCTACGAATATCCTATGGGCCAGCATGGTTTTGCAAGGGATAATGAATTTAAAAAAATTAGTCAGACAGAGGATGAGATTTGGTTTTCTCTCCAGTCAGACCTTAAGACATTAAGTGTATATCCCTTCCCTTTTGATTTAAGAATTGGATACAAGCTGGAGGAGGGAAGCAAACACTTAAAGGTCTTTTGGGAGGTCTTTAATCCCGGGGATCAGACTATGTATTTTTCTATTGGGGCTCATCCGGCCTTTTTGGTTCCTACCACGGGAAAAGATGGCAGTATGGAAGGAAACTACCTGGAATTTGAAGGGGTAGAGGAGATTCATTACCATGGAAATGATCGTAAAACCGGTCTTTCCCTAGAGGAGGATTTAATTTTAAAATTAGAGGATGGACGAGTTAAGATTAGTAAGGATTTCTTTGATCGGTCGACCTATATGGTGGAAGGAAAACAAACCGGAAGTGTGAGTATTTTAGATGCCAAGGGTCAGGCTTTTGTAAAGGTTAGCTTTGACGCACCTTTATTTGCAATTTGGTCTCCGGAGGAAAAGAATGCACCGTTTCTTTGCATCGAACCATGGTATGGACGATGTGATAGCGTGGGGTTTGAGGGAGAGTTACAGGAAAGACCATTTACCAACGTTTTAAAGGCAAGGGAAACCTTTTTAGCAGGCTATGAAATCGAATTTATGTAAGGATGGAAGGTTATGAATTATAAAGAAGTATATCAGGAATGGATGGAGCAACTATCAGGGGACGATCCTTTGAAAGAGGAATTAGTGAATCTTCCAAAAGAGGAAATAGAGGAGCGTTTCTATAAAAATTTATCCTTTGGAACCGCCGGACTTAGGGGAAAACTTGGAGTGGGTAGTAATCGGATGAATCGCTTGATGGTAGGAAAGGCCACGGAGGGGATTGCACGATATATTGAGGAACATGGAGAGGAAGCTAAGAAAAGAGGAGTATGTATTGCCCATGATCCAAGGCATTTCTCGAAGGAATTTGCAAGGTTGGTGGCGGAGATTTTAGCAGCTCATCAGATTAAGGTTTATACTTTTCCCAAGATGCGTCCAACGCCAGAACTTGCTTTTATGATTCGAAGACTTCATGCTATGTCCGGAATTAATATTACAGCTTCACATAATCCTAAGGAATACAATGGCTACAAGGTTTACTGGGAGGACGGCTGCCAGGTTTCTTCTCAGGTTGCCGGTGCTATGACCCGGAAGATAGACGGGGTAAATGTATGGAAGGATATTTTATATTCGGATTTTCAGGAAGAAGTTCATAAGGGGATGATTCAAGTTTTAGGGGAAGAATATGATGAAGAGTATTTAGATAAGGTCTGTGGTCTGGCAATTCATGAGGGAGAGGAGTTAGAACTTGCCATTCCTTTGGTATATACCCCTTTGAATGGTTGTGGGGCCAAGCCATTTAAAAAGATGCTTGATCGCCGGGGCTTTAAAAATTATAAGATTGTTCCTGAGCAGGAAGAGGCAGATCCGGACTTTACTACCGTTGGTTATCCAAATCCGGAGGACCCTAAGGCCTTTGCTTTAAGTGAGAAATATGGAAAGGAAATGGGGGCAGAACTTTTAATGGCAACAGACCCGGATGCAGACCGCTTTGCCATTGAAATCTTAGGAGAGGATGGCAATTATCATCCCTTAAATGGAAACCAGACAGGCTATCTTTTGGTTTACTATATCCTAGAGGGGAGAAAGGCTGCGGGCAGTCTTCCTAAGCGGGGGGCCATGGTAAAATCCATTGTAACCTCTACTCTTTCTACAGCCATGGCAAAGGCCTATGGGGTGGAGATGTTTGAGACCCTGACCGGTTTTAAGAACATTTCCGGAAAGATTCCTTCCCTTAAGGAGATGGGCTATGATTATCTTTTTGGTTATGAAGAATCTGTGGGTTATGCAGCCTGTGAGGATATTCGGGACAAGGATGGAATTTCTGCCGGAATGTTGGTTGCAGAGGCAGCAGCTTACTACAAAAAGCAGGGAAAGACTTTAAATCAGGTGCTTTCTGAAATTTACGACCGCTTCGGCTACTATGCAGAGGACGAACCAAACCTAATTTTAGATGGTCTTGAGGGAAGCAGGCGGATTGGGCGAATGATGGCATGGATTCGTGAAAATATCCCAAGGAAGGTAGCCGGAAAAGAGGTGGAATCGGTGATTGATTATCTGAAAGGCTATGAGGACCTTGAACCTCATAACGCCCTTCGCATCTTTTTAGAAGGCGGTTCCTGGTTTGCCATTCGTCCTTCCGGAACGGAACCAAAGATTAAGTTTTATTTTTATGCCAGGGGAAACAGTAGAAAGGAAGCCTTAGAGCTTAATAAGCTTGTGAAAGAGGAAGTTTTGTCTATGATTTGTGGAGTAGATGAAAGAACCATCAAATAAGTAGTATTCATTTTCACAGATTTGTGGTATACTAATTCATAGTATGTAAAAAATCAAACCGCTTTTTTCTTTTGCTGGAAAGGTGGTTTGATTTTATGTAAGTTACAAGATGAAGAATAAGAAGGATGAAGGAGGAATTATGGGTAAGATTTTTCGTTTTGAGAAGGATGTGGATACCGATCAGATCATTGCATCCCAGTATCTTTTATTCCCAACAATTGATGAGATGAAGACACACACCTTTGAGTCGTTAAATGATACATTTGCGGCAGAGGTTAAGCCGGGGGATTTCGTTGTAGCAGACGAGAACTTTGGTTGTGGTTCGTCTAGAGAGCAGGCAGCAAGTGTGCTAAAAGCATTGGGAGTGAAGGCCGTGATTGCAAAATCATTTGCCCGTATTTTCTATCGTAATTCCATTAATATTGGTATGCCTGTAATTGTTAGTAAAGAATTACACGATGTGGTGGCAGATGGTGATGAGATGGAGTTAGACCTAAAGCAGGGCATAATAACTGCGAATGGTAAGACCTACTCTTGTACCAAGTTACCTGCACAGATGCAGAAGATTTTAGATCAGGGTGGCTTAATTGCATCACTGAATAAGGAGGACTAGGCAATGGGAATGACAATGGCAGAAAAGATTATTGCCGCTGCAGCTGGTGTTGTGTCTACCAAGGCAGGGGATATCGAAACTGTAACCTTAGACCGTTTGATGAGTAATGATGGAACCACCCATCTTACCATTGATATGTATAACAACAAATTAAAACATCCTAGGATTGCAGATACTAAGAAGTTGGTATGGATTGTGGATCACAACGTTCCTGCAGACAGCCCAAAAACTGCGGCTTCTCAGAAGAAGATGAGGGATTTTGCGAGAGAACACGGCATTGATTTCTATGAAGGACAGGGGGTTTGCCACCAGATTATGATGGAAAACTATGTTCGTCCCGGTGAATTGATTTTTGGTGCAGATTCTCATACTTGTGCCTATGGTGCATTAGGTGCTTTTGGTACCGGTGTAGGTTGTACCGATTATTTGTATGCGATGGTAACCGGAACCTCATGGCTTTTGGTTCCTGAAACCATTCGATTTAATTTACGTGGCAAACTTCCTAAGGGAGTTTATGCCAGGGACTTAATCCTTACCATTATCGGTAAGATTTCTGCAAATGGTGCCAACTATAAGGCCATGGAGTTTGCAGGGGAGGGGCTTCATTCTTTATCGATTGCAGATCGAATTTCTATTTGCAATCTTTGTGTAGAGGCGGGAGCTAAAACTGCTTTGATGGAAGTGGATGAGGTTGCCATGGATTATTTGAAGGAACATGGTCGTGAACCTAAGGCTTGCTACCAGTCAGATGAGGATGCTGTCTTTGCAGAAACCTATGATATTGATCTTTCTACCATCGTACCAATCGTTGCGAAACCTCATTTTGTAGATAATGTGGTGCCGGCCACAGAGTCTTATGGTGTGAAGATTGACGAAGCATTTTTAGGTTCTTGTAACAATGGTCGTATTGAGGATTTGAGAGTTGGAGCCGCCGTAATCAAGGGAAAGAAGGTTGCTCCTAAGGTTCGTTTTCTGGTGGTTCCTGCCAGCCGTGCAGTATACAACCAGGCCTTAAAGGAAGGCTTGCTTGATATCTTTATGGAAGCGGGTGCTATTGTGATGAATCCAAACTGTTCGGTTTGCTGGGGGGCCTGTCAGGGTGTAATCGGGGAAGGAGAAACCCTGATTTCTACCGGAACCCGTAACTTTAAGGGACGTGCCGGTCACAAGGAATCCTTTATATACCTGGCATCGGCTGCAACCGTTACCGCTTCAGCAATTGCAGGTCAGATCACTACTGCAGATCGGGTTTAATTTCCCCGGAAAGGATAAAGAGATGAGTAATACATTTACCGCAAAGATCTGGGTATTGGGAGATGATATTGATACCGATATTATCCTTCCTACCGAGTATCTTGCATTAAAATCAGTGGAAGACATGAAACCATATGCTTTTTCACCACTTCGACCAGAACTTGCCGGCTTGATTCAGCCGGGAGATATGATTGTAGCCGGTAAAAATTTTGGATGTGGCTCTTCAAGAGAGCAGGCACCTGAAGTGGTAAAAGCTCTTGGTATTTCCTGTATCGTAGCAAAATCATATGCCCGCATCTTCTTTCGAAACGCTATTAACAATGGTTTGCTATTAATTGAAAATCAGGAGTTAAGAGATGTGGTTACCGAAGGAGAATTAGCCAAGGTAACACCTGGTGAAAAGATTGAATATATGGGAAAAACCTATGAAATCGCTAATTTACCGGATAATCTGATGGAGATTTTAAATGCCGGTGGCCTGGTAAAGGCTATGCGAAAGAGAAATGGGTTGGACTAAGCAAGGAGAAAAACATGGGACATACTCTGATTGAAAAAGTATTTGGAAGAAAAGTTGGCAGAGAGGTAAAACCTGGAGACATTATTACCGTAGATGTAGACTGGTGTATGATTGATGATATTATGGCTCCTTTTGCTATTTCAAAATTTGAGGAAATGGGATTTTCTAAGGTTTGGGATCCAAACAAGGTGGTTTTAATTTATGATCATTTTGTACCGGCTACCCAGGTAGATGATTCCAGACATTTCCGTGTAGCAGATGCATTTGCAGAGAAGTACGGGGTAAAAAACGTGCATCGTACTGACGGTATTTGCCATCAGTTAATGACGGAGGCCGGTTATGTGAAGCCGGGAGATATTGCGTTTGGTACCGATAGTCATACCGTTACCTATGGTTGTGTAGGTGCATTTTCTACGGGAATCGGTTATACCGAGATGGCAGGAATTCTTGGAACTGGCCAGCTTTGGGTAAAGGTGCCGGAATCGATTAAGGTTGTGGTTGATGGAACCCTTCCAAAGAATGTTACTTCTAAGGACGTGATTTTACGTGTGATTGGAGATTTAACTGCTTCCGGAGCAACCTATCAGTCTTTGGAATTTTCCGGTAGCTGTATCGAAAATATGTCGGTAGCAAGTCGTATGACCATGTCAAACATGGCAGTAGAAGCAGGAGCAAAGTGTGGAATTTTTGTTCCGGACCAGAAGACCTGTGACTATTGCAACATTGACTATTCCGATGAAATAAAAGAGCTTTATCCAGATGAGGACGCTGTATATTCAAGAGTACTTCATTATCAGGCAGAGGATTTGGTGCCTGTAATGGCTTGTCCTTCCCTGGTGGATAATATTAAACCGGTTTCTGAGATAAAAGGAACAAAGGTGGATGAGGTCTTTTTAGGATCTTGTACCAACGGTCGTTTGGAGGACTTACAGCTTGCGGCTAAGATTTTAAAAGGCAAGCATGTGGCTCCTTATTTAAAATTTATTGTAACACCAGCTAGCCGGAAGATTTATCTGGAGGCTTTAAGGGATGGAACCTTAGAGATTCTTTCTGATGCAGGTGCCATTATTACGACACCGGGATGTGGCCTTTGCTGTGGTCGTGCAGGTGGTATTCTTTCTGATCATGAGGTGGTAGTTGCAACCAACAACCGTAATTTCTTAGGAAGAATGGGTACCAGTAAGGTTCAGATTTATTTGGCTTCTCCGGCTTCTGCTGCGGCAACAGCCATTGCAGGAGAGATTACGGAAGCACCATTAGATTTGTTTTAACTCTGACAGAGACTTGATAAAATGGGTAATTAATGTAGAAAGGTTGGAATGATGACAGGAGAAAGTAATATTCGAATTGGCTTTGATAATGATAAGTATACAGAGCTTCAGTCTAAGAAAATCCGTGAAAGAATTGAGCAGTTTGGTGGGAAGCTTTACCTGGAATTTGGTGGTAAACTTTTTGATGACTACCATGCTTCTAGAGTTCTTCCTGGATTTAAGCCTGACTCAAAAATCACAATGCTAAAGCAGCTTGCTGATAAGACTGAGATTGTGATTGCTATTAAGGCAGGAGATATCGAGAAGAATAAGGTAAGAGGAGATATTGGAATCACCTATGATATGGACCTCTTACGCTTGATTGACGCATTTACGAATAATGGCCTTTATGTAGGAAGTGTTGTTTTAACACAGTTTGCTGAGCATCCTTCCGTACTTGCCTATGAAAGAAAGTTAAAGGCTTTAGGTCTTAAGGTCTTCCGCCACTATACCATTCAGGGCTATCCATTTAATATCCCTTACATTGTAAGTGACGAAGGATTTGGAAAAAATGATTATATCGAGACCACTCGTCCTTTGGTGGTTGTAACTGCTCCTGGTCCAGGTTCCGGTAAGATGGCTACCTGTCTTTCTCAGCTTTACCATGAAGCAAAGCGTGGAGTTCAGGCCGGCTATGCCAAGTTTGAGACTTTCCCGGTCTGGAACATTCCATTAAATCATCCGGTAAATCTTGCCTATGAGGCAGCAACCGCTGATTTAAATGATGTGAATATGATTGACCCATTCCATTTAGAGGCTTACAACGAAACTACCGTAAATTACAACCGTGATGTAGAGGTCTTCCCAGTACTAAAGGCTATGTTTGAGAAGATTTCCGGTTCTTCTCCATACCAGTCTCCAACTGATATGGGTGTGAACATGGCAGGCTACGGCATTGTAGACGATGAGGCTTGTCGTGCCGCTTCTAAGCAGGAAATCATTCGCCGTTACTATGAGGCTCTTGTAGCAAAGCGCAAGGGTGAGTGTCCGGATGAAACCGTTCAGAAGTTAGAGTTCTTAATGGAGAAAGCGGAAGTTTCTATTTCGGATCGTCCGGTTGTAGCAGCAGCTAACGTAAAGGCTGAGCAAACAGGTGCTCCGGCAGCAGCTATGGCTCTTTCAGATGGCACAATTCTTACCGGAAAAACATCTAAGATGTTAGGAGCTTCCTCTGCCTTGATTTTAAATGCCCTTAAGCACTATGCCGGCATCTCAGATGAGGTAGAGTTGATTTCTCCAAAGATTCTTACACCAATCATGAATGTAAAGGTAGATCACTTAGGAGACCACAACCCACTCCTTCACTTAGATGAGCTTTTAATCGCACTCTCTATGGAAGCCATTGATAACGAGGATGCCAAGAAGGCATATGCCTGCATTCCAAAGCTTGCAGGTCTTGAAGTTCATTCTTCTGTTATTCTTTCTCAGGTGGATGTGGGTGTCTTTAAGAAACTTGGAGTGAATCTTACTTGCGAACCGAAATATGAGGGCAACAAGTTATATCATAACTAAGGACAATGAAGTGGGGGATTGCTCCACTTCATTTTTTACAAGGAGAACACGAGGTTAGAGAGGGCAATGTAGGAAGGATGTTTTAATTGTTATGAAGAATTATAAAATTTTAGTCCAATATGACGGAACCAATTATAAGGGCTGGCAGGTCCAAAAAAACAGGGAAGACACCATTCAGGGAAAACTCCAGAATATCTTAGGCAAGTATACCGGCCGGGAGGTTGAGGTGATTGGCTCCGGACGTACCGATGCCGGTGTCCATGCAAAAGGCCAAGTGGCTAATTTCCACCTTCAGCTCCCTTGGGGCCAATCTTCTCATGATTTGTTTTTATATTTAAACCGTTATCTTCCGTTAGATATTGCGGTTTGTGACTTAAGGGAGGTGGATGCTCGTTTCCATGCTAGGGTTTCTGCCAAGGGCAAGACGTATCGATATCGCATTCATGTAAGTCCTGTTTCAGATGTATTTGAAAAGCGTTTTGTCTATCAATACCTGGATTATCCCCTGGATTTAGAAGCAATGAGACGTGCAGCCGGTGATTTCATTGGTTGCCATGACTTTAAGTCTTTTTGTGGAAACAAGCACATGAAGAAATCAACGGTTCGAACCATCTACGACATTGAAATCCAGGAGGTCTTAGATTCTCATGGCTTAAAGGAAGTAGTCATTGATTACCGTGGAGATGGTTTTTTGCAAAATATGATTCGAATTTTAACCGGAACCTTAATTGAAGTGGGAAGTGGCAGAAGACCTGCGGATTCCATGCCAGAGATTCTAGATGCCATGGACCGAGAAAAGGCGGGTTATACGGCGCCGGCCCAAGGCTTATGTTTGATGGAAGTTGACTATGGAGAGTAGAGGCATGTAAATGTCATGTTTGTAAAACAAATCCATCTTAAATACATTGAACATTATATAAGATAATTATATAATGAGGGGAGACTTAGAGCATGAATTATTATGGTAAGTATAGTAGGAGTAAGGATGGGAAAGATTCGATTATTAGTAACAGACATTGATGATACCTTAATTCCGGGAGGAACGGATTATTTGAATCCAAACTTAGAAGCAGTGATACATAAGGCGCTAGACGCTGGAATTCACGTGGGAATCGCTACGGGAAGAGGTTTTAAAGGAGCCAAAGGAGTTGTCGGAAGTTTAACAAAGAGAATTAATTTTATCACTGGAAATGGAGCCGTTGTTTCCTTGGAAGATGGAAGAAAAAAGGTAGTAGCCTTGGGAGATGACAAGCTTACAAAGAGTTTGGTAGAATATGCCAGGGAAAGTGGACATGATTGGGTCGTTCAGGGAATGGAATCTGTTTTTTATGAAAAGGTAAGTGATCGTTTTTTAGAAGCTATGAAAGTAGCTGGAATTACCTGTAATCCCGTAGATGACGTGCTTAACATGGAAGACAAGATTACAACACTTTCCTTCAATTTTTCAGATGGGATGGAAAAAGAATATATAAATCATAGGGGATTGGATCCCTTTCGAAAGGAATTGGTGTTTTCCTTGGCAGGATGTGGTTTTATTGATATCTACAATAAAGGGGCCAGCAAGGGAAGAGGAATTAAAATCCTACAAGAACACTTAGGAGTAGGGCCGGAAGAAACAGCGGTTTTTGGAGATTCTCCTAACGACATTTCCATGTTTTCCTGTGCCGAGTATTCCTATGCGGTAGAAGGTGCTAGCAAAGAAGTGAAAAATGCGGCAAAGGCTGTGATAAAAGGACCGGAGCAAAGTGGACTTTTAAAATATATAGAAGACTTATTAAGAAAGAATGGAGAAGTAGATGGCTGGTAAAAAAATAGTAAAGGTATTTGATGGAAAAACCATGTGTGGAATTGTGTTTGATTTTATGGGAGCATTCTTTCTAGCCATTGGTATCATGGGAAAAATGAATCTAAGTCATTTGGAACGAAGTGCGGGTAGGGGAGAGAATCCGGAACTTGCTTTTATGATTTTTGCCTTTTTAGGATTGGTCTTTCTGATTGTTGGAAGTTTTTTCTCTTTTCAAACAGTGATGGAAGTAAGAAGGAAAAAGGCTTTGCTGAAGGAAGGATATTATATTATGGCTTGTGTTACAGACCTGTGTCAGGATACAAGTATTTCATATAATGGCCACAATCCATATTATGTCAAGTGTCGCTATGTGGACGAAATGACTGGTATTTGCCATGTATTTCGTAGTGAACTTATGAAGGATGGAGATCCGGACATGATTGGACAGGAGGTTAAAGTTTACCTCAATAAAAATGATTTTGACAATTATGTGGTTAGTCTAGATGATTTGACGAAAAATATTTATTTTCACTAAGGAGAAAGCATGACAGAGGAAACGATTGATCCCGGATTAAAGGGCAATGATTTGATTAAAGAGGCGATCGCTGTGTTTCACCAGAATCCCAATGACGAGGGTTTAGCCTTTGTACTTACAAAGGTTCGAAAAAGAATGAAGGATGGTGGAGAACTGGTGGTAGGGGTGGAACTAGAAGAGAAAAAACTTCAGGTCCAAACCGTTACCAGCCAAGATGGCAAAAAATGGTTTGCAGTTTATACCAGTTTTGATGAGCAAAGAAAGGGAGGAGAGAAAATTAATTCCACCTTCCTTACTCCTATTTTCAAGGTATTAGAATTTGCCTTAGAGGCAGAGGGAGTAGCAGGGCTGATGATAAATCCCTGGGGGAAGACCTTTGGACTAACTAAGCGGATGGCAGAGATTGTTTTAGGAAGGAATCTCTAGCTTAACTATTGTAATTTCAGTTAGAATCGACTATATTTGGGAGTGTTAGAAAAGGAGATGGAATTGTGAATTCAACATTAAAAAGAACATGGGCGGAAATTAGCCTGGATGCTCTGACCTATAATTATAATAAAATTAGAGATTACGTGGGAAGGAATGTGAAATTTTTAGGAGTTGTAAAGGCAGATGCCTATGGGCATGGGGCTGTGATGATTGCTAGAAAGTTACAGAAACTTGGAAGCGATTACCTTGCCGTTAGTAGTATTGATGAGGCCATGGAACTTCGTTGTAATGGAATTACCATGCCGATCTTGATTTTAGGACATACCCCTAGGGAGCAGGTTGATCGTTTGATTTGTTTTCATATTACCCAGGCAGTAACTTGTGAGGCTAAGGCCTTGGAGTATTCAGAGGAAGCAGTAAAATATGGAGGTACCTTAAAGGTACATATCAAGGTCGATACAGGTATGTCCCGTCTTGGATATATTTGCGAGGGAGATTATTTCGAACACGGGGTAGAGGGAATCGCCCATGTGACGGAACTTCCGGGATTAGATGTGGAAGGAATCTTTACTCATTTTGCGGTTTCAGATGAAGCAGGAGAAGAGGAAAGAGCCTATACTTACCATCAGTTGGAACTGTTTAAAAAAGTATGTCAGGCAGTAGAAGAAAAAATCGGTCATAACTTTTTAATTCGTCATTGTGCCAATACCGGGGCAACGGTAGATTATCCGGAGACGTATATGGATATGGTTCGTCCGGGTCTTCTTTTATATGGTTATGGAGAGTTTGCAAAGCGTTTAGGCTTAAAACCGGTGATGATCATGAAGACCACGATATCGACCGTAAAGATTTATCCTGCTGGAACAAAGATTTCCTATGGTGGAATTTTTGAGACGGAAAAGAAAACCCGGATTGGAGTGGTTCCATATGGATACGCAGATGGCTTTATGAGATGTTTATCCAATCGCTATTCTATGATGACAGAGGAAGGTCCTGCTTGTGTTCGGGGAAAAATCTGTATGGATATGTGTATGATCGATTTAACCGATAAAATGGGAGTGGATGTGGGAAGTGAAATCGAAATCTTTGGGAAGAATAATCCCATTGAGAAGATGGCAGAACTTGCAGGAACCATTCCATATGAGCTGGTTTGTTCGGTAAGTAAGCGAGTTCCAAGACAGTATATTGAAGAGGGCAAGGTGGTTTATAAGGAACTTTTGCTTCGAATGTGAAAGAGATAAGAAATCGAGCGGGGATGAAAGCCTACTCGATTTTTTGACTTTTTGGGAGGTTGTAAATGAAGGCGGTTATATTTGATTTAGATGGTACCCTGATTGATACTGAAAAATATTATCGGGTCTTGTGGCCTAAGGCGCTTGCTCATTTTGGTTATGAACTTTCCGATGAGAGAGCCCTAATGCTTCGATCTTTGGGAAGACCTTACGCACCGGAATTAATGAAAAAATGGTTTGGAAAGGACTATGATTACTATGGGGTGCGGGCCTATCGCAAGGAATTAATGGAGGAAGTCCTAAAAAGAGAGGGAATCTCTCTAAAACCAAAAGTCAAGGAAACCTTGTTGGCCCTTAGGAAAAAGGGGATCATTACCGCTCTTGCAACGGCTACGGATCAAGAACGAGCCGATCGCTATCTAAAGGAAGTCGGAATTGATCAGGATTTTGATCAAATCATTTGCGCAGACATGGTAGAAAGGGGGAAGCCGGCGCCGGATATTTACCGGTATGCCCTTTTAAAATTAGGACTTTCCGCCAAGGAATGCATGGCAGTGGAGGATGCCCCGAATGGAGTAAAAGCAGCGGCTAGGGCAGGTCTTAGGGTTTGTTTTATTCAGGATCAAACCCCGGCGGATGAGGAAGTTATGAAAGATGCCGATACTTGTATCGATTGTTTAGATCAGCTTTTGGATTTGCTATAATAATGCTGATTTTTCCTTTATAAAAAGTTGGAGGTGTTTATGGAAATGAGAGAAATGAAGTTGGATTCCTATCCTATTTTCAAACAAGTGAAGGAAGACCATGATGTAAATGTTTATATTGCCAATCAGAATGAAACCATGAAAGCTATGCGCTATACGGAACATAGTTTTGCTCATGTGACCTGTGTTACCCAGAGGGTATACTATATTTTATCGGAATTAGGCTATGATGATCACATCATTGATTTAGGCTTAACCGCAGCATGGATGCATGACCTGGGAAATATTATTAACCGGGAAGATCACAGCCAGTCCGGTGCTTTAATGGCCTTTCAGATTTTAACCAGAATGGGTATTTGCGCAGAAGACATTGCCCCTATTATTTCTGCCATTGGAAATCACGATGAAGGCAATGGAGTTCCGGTAAGTCCTATTGCGGCAGCCCTGATCATTGCAGATAAGTCAGACGTTCGAAGGGGTCGAGTACAAGAACCGGACCATAGCAAATTTGATATTCATGATCGGGTAAATTATTCTGCAACAGAATCGAAGGTTAAGATTAATGGAGACCATACTGCCATTAAGCTAAAGCTTTCCATTGATACCCGTTATGGTGAGATTGGAGAGTACTTTGAAATCTTTATGAAACGTATGCTTATGGTAAAGCGTGCAGCTAACTCCTTGCACCTGGATTTTCATTTGATTATTAATGAACAAACTTTAATGTAGAAATTGATAAATTTTTCACAATATCGTTGCATTTGATTGGGGGATAATGGTAAAATAACGTTGTTAATGCATGAAATATGTATTGGAAGAAGGGAATTTTTATGACAAAGAACAAGAATAACAGTGGATGGCGCGAAAACAAGTGGATTCGTGGAGCAATCCCGGCATTATTACTTCACATGAGTATTGGAACCGTGTATTGCTGGTCTATTTTCAGTCAGGAGATTGCAGATTATATTGGTTGGAGTAAGGGAGCAGCAGAGTGGGCCTTCAGTTTTGCGATTTTCTTTTTAGGAATGTCAGCGGCTTTTTTGGGACATATTGTAGAGAAGGATATTCACAGATCTTCCCTGATTGCTACCATTTGTTTTTCGGTAGGTATGGCAGGAACAGGTCTTTGTATCTGGTATGGTGGTAGTTACCAGCACAGTTTACCGGTTCTTTTAGGAATTTATTTATTCTATGGATTTATTATGGGTATCGGTCTGGGAACCGGTTATCTTTCACCGGTAAAAACCCTGATGCTGTGGTTTGAGGATCGTAAAGGTCTTGCCACAGGACTTGCCGTTGCCGGATTTGGTGCAGCAAAAGCCATTGCTTCTCCGATTATGACCGCTATGTTAACAGGACTCTCTGTTAAGAAGGTGAATGGAGTAGGGGATGGTGTTTGGAAGATGTTTTTAATCTTAGCACTTGCCTATTTTATTATGATGTTTGTAGGACACTTGCTTTTAAAGAAGCCTGCAGGATGGCATGAGCCAAGCAAAACGGAAAAGAGTCCTGGCATGTTTGAGGTGATTAAGTCTAAGCCGCTTGCAACCTATGTGGGTATTTGGCTCATGTTTTATCTAAATATCACCTGTGGACTTGCCTTGATTTCTCAAGAGAAGATGATCATTAAGTGTATCGGGTTAGCAGCTTCTGTAGGAATTATTTCTACTGTATCCGCTATTTTTAACGCCGGTGGCCGTTTGGGATTTTCGGCGATGGCAGATGGCATGAAGGACCGTAACACCGTATATAAGATTATTTTTGTGATTTCCATTGCTCTTACCGGAACCGTTATGGCGACAAAGGGTATTGTGAATGGAGAAGGAAATCTCTTTTTGATTATCCTTGTATTAGCCTTGATTTTCATGGTGAATGCAGGGTACGGTGGAGGATTCTCTAATGTGCCAAATCTTTTATCAGACCACTATGGCATGAGTAACATTTCAGCCATCCATGGTTTGACACTTTCCGCTTGGGGATTTGCAGGTTTAACAGGAAATCAGTTAGCTTCCTGGATTGTAAATCATTTTGGCCATTGGATTGATCATGATGGAATTATGGTGAATCCGGAAGGTTATCAGACTGTATTATACGTAACAGCAGTACTTTATGTACTAGCACTATTTTGTTCTATCTTTTTCGTTAGACCTTCTGAGAAGGCACTGGCTGCAAAAGAAAAGAAAGTAGGATGAGGGAAGGACTGTAACATAGTCTTTGAAAGCAAGAGGTAATGTCATGGGCATTACCTCTTTTTTTTGATTGTCTCGGATCATGTAATACTTAAGTATAGATAAGTTTTTTCTTTCATTGCTAATTGTTCAGGAAGCATTTATAATAAAAATTAGAAGAAGCATAGGAGAAAAAGAGTGAAAGAAGTGTTAAAAGACAAGAAGTTAAGTGAAATTTTAGAGGATTCATCTATTATGGAAATTGCTCGGCATGCTATTAGTGGATGGGATTTATCCAAAGAAGAATTTTATGACTGGACCATAGAAGAACTAGGAGAGAAAAAGGGCTGGGTAAACTTGGAACGAGGACTTGGCAGGCTTCTAAAGGTGGCAAAGAAGGGGAACTATTATTTTCCTCTTTATTCGAAAGAGGAATGTAAGGAAGATTCTGCCAGAGAAGGAAGAAACATTGTCTTTTTTCCATCGGATGACCCCAAGGCGGCCAAGCGTCCTTTTATTTTAATGACTCCGGGAGGATCCTTTGTAAATGTTTGGCATTTAACGGAAGGTTGGCCAAGCGCAGAGCATTTTAATAGTTGTGGCTACCATGTCTTTCTTCTTACCTATCAGGTGGGAATAGAAGGATCGGCTGTAAGAGCCATGGATGATATGGCAAGAGCCCTAGAATTAATCCGAAAGAAAGAGGATGAGCTATGTGTCCGGGCCAAGGAATATATTACTTGTGGTTTTTCAGCGGGAGGTTATGTGGCCTGTCTGTGGAATACCCCAAAGGGGTATGAGGCGTATGGCCTTCCAAAGCCTCAGGCTTGTTTGCTAATTTATCCCGTTACTTCTTATAAGATAATGAATCAGGTGGAGTGGGGAGAAATTGATCCGAAGGTCTTTGTCCGCGCTGCCCTGGCCTGTGATTTAAAGGAAGCTTGTGAGTCGGTTTTTGAGATTCCAGAACATGTAGAGGGATTTCCTCCCACTGCAATTTTTGTAGCAAGTCAGGATGAATTGGTGGATCCAAACCATTCCAAAATGCTAGCAGAAGCATTAAAGAAGGCAGGCATTACCTGTCGTTTAGAAGTGGGTCCTAGTGGAGGACATGGCTTTGGTGATGGTAGCGGCATGTGCATGGAAGGCTGGCCGGAACGAGCCATGTGGTGGTTTGAATCTTTGTAGAAATAGGGGATGGGAAGTGATAATCAGTTATGTATTCTAAAAAAATGAAAATAACCATTGTCCTTTTGATTCTAGCTTTGACGGTTGGATCTCTTTATAATATTTTTAATGACAAAAGTCGAAGATCCATTCCTGGAATATTAGATCCTCTTCAAACCCAGGCGGAAGGACAAGCTACTCTTCATATTGGAAGGACGGAGCTTACCGTAGATTATCTTTATGCTTATGATATTGAGGCCTTAGTGCTACATACTAAAAATTATCTTCCCATTGATTTAGCCGGAAAGTTAGCCCCTAGGGATTTGGCCTTAGGATGGGGAGCGGTAGCCGAGTACAATGGCTCGATTGACTTTCATTGGAGACAATCGGGACGCTGGTATTTTTGGAGAGTGGATAGTTACGAGGAATTAGAGCCGATTGGTGTGGAAGCAGATGTTAACAGACAATCTAGTAACAATCATATTATACCGGCAAATAAAAAGGTTAAGTCTGTTATTTCAAAGATTTCTCAAGGAGATCATATTCATTTGAAGGGATATCTGGTGGATGTTACGGGAGACAATTTTACCTGGACTTCTAGCACGAGCCGTACGGATAGTGGAGACCATGCCTGTGAAGTGATCTATGTAACAGAGGCTGAAATATTGGACTGAAGAAATGATGATACTATACAAGGAGGGGTTCTATGACACGATTGAGACAGATAACAGCTTGGTTCATATGTATGGCGCTGGTGCTCTCATTTATTCCGGCAAGTGAGGTGCAGGCGGCTGTCAAGGTAAAAAAATGTAAGATTACTCTTACAAAAACTAGGTACACCTATACGAAGAAAACCATAAAGCCCAAGGTGACAGTGAAATACAAGTCAAAGAAGCTTAAGGCTAAGAAGAATTACACGGTAGCTTACAAGAATAACAAGAAGGTCGGAACGGCAACGATCCTCATCAAGGGTAAGGGCGGCTATAAAGGAACGGTTAAGAAGAAGTTTCAGATCGTGCCAAAGCTTTCTGCAACGAAGGTATCTGTTGATGTGGGCGAAACTTATACTCTTCATGCGGTAAGCTCAGCGAAGGTGACATATAGGAGCAGTGACGCCACCGTGGCGAAGGTCAGTTCCAAGGGAGTCATAACCGGTGTTAAGTGTGGTGTTGCAACGATTACTGTGACCTCTAATAAGGTGAAGAACACCTGTAAGGTGACGGTTGGTAAGGGAAATACAAATAATCCTATCGTTACTAATTACAGATTGTCGGAAACCGACAAAACCATCTATGTGGGAGATAATAGTGCTTCCATTCGTATTCTAAATGAGGATGGAAGTGTATATTCAGGCGATCATGCAGCTGCCGTAAGCAATAATGAAACACTGATACATGCAAGATATATTGGAAACGGCGTCATAGAATTATATGCCCATGACGAGGGTGTGGCAGATATTACTGTTACTGTTGAGGGCAGAACATTGGTATGTCATATTACTGCTGTGTCCGCAGGAGGAACAACGATAACAGAAATGGGCAACGGATATGCATATGAGGGATATGCTGTATCCGTTTCATGGAATGATGGAAGCAACACATCCCATGGACTGCCGGCATCCTTTGATCACAGCAAGATCACCTGGACTGCAGATGACGAGGATATGGTAGTGATTAAGCCGTATACGGATGAGGTAAAAGCGTCAGGTAACACCATAGGTGATGGTGACATCTATGTGGATGTGGTGAAAGCAGGAGAGACATATATACGAGCCTCTTATAAAGGGGTGGAGCAGTCATATAAGTTGACTGCTTATTCTGTAAGGGACGGCAAATACATCAGTGTCAATGAAAATAATAATAATGCATATGATACGGTAACATCGGCGAAGGCTCAAAATGAGCCCCTTGCCAAAACTTATGGTGCAAGTGCATCGAGTGTTCTGGAAAATATAGATTTTGGTAAGACATTGTCTGAGACCGGTTATGATACGTTCAATCATACAAGCGGAATGGCATATTATAAGAAGAATGATACGGTATATTTTGCACTGTGTGATGTGTGGAATTCCAGAGTTCTTATCTATAAAGGAAGCTCTGTAAAGGATGCAACGGGTAAGGCGCCTTGTGCAGTGTTGGGACAGAAGGATTTCACATCAGCTGTTCAGGGGTATGACTCCGATCAGATGAACTATCCTATGGACTGTGCAGTGGATCCTGATAAGGGAACCCTTGTTGTTACGGATTCCCACAATGACAGACTCCTTATATTCAATGATATTGCGGCAATAGCTGATGCAGGAGGTATGGGTATTCAGGCGGATCATGTATATAACTGGTTTACCGATGATCACACCGGTAATGCTACTCATATTGTTAATCCGTGGGGGGTTAATATAGAGAGTGTGAACGGTCAAACTAAGATGATAGTGGGAAACCTTGGAAAGAACAGTATCCTTATATGGAATGAGCTTCCGGATTCGTGGGATGAGTTCTCGGATGAAGAACACGGGATATATACAAAAAACTATTATCCCGATCTGGTACTTTCGGTAGAACAGGGTGCCACTCCGCGTTCCATTACATGGACCGGTAAACAGCTTATCGTGGGAGACGAGAATATACAAACGGGAACAGGTAATTATTCTTGTTACAGAGTGTTCAATGATTTTCCGAGTGCCACTGGACTGGATGATAAGATAAGTGCCGGCAAGGATATCGCCAAAACAACCAACGTATATAAAATAGACAGCGATGACAGCGAACAGATTCAATCTATCTATTCACAGGATATTGCTGAGAATATGGAGGATTTCATATATGCTGATACATACGGAGAAGGTGCCGTAATCAATGGACGTCTTTATCTTGTGTGCCACGGAGGTTTATATATCTACAATGACGGCAAGATCGATGGTGTGAATGATGTGGGTGATCTTAGAATGTGGAATACATACGCAGACGTGGCACTGGGTTCCGCCAATCAGCAGACAGGATATTATGTGTGCGGCGGAGGTATGGGACAGCTCTTCTATGAGAAGGATGCGGATGTTCTGTGGTATGGTGCATTTAACGATAATCAGCTGGTGGGCTGGAGTGAACCTGAGGCATTGTTTGATCATGCGGTAAAGGAAGAGACATTTACGGTAACGGATGTGCGGGCATGTCCAAAGCCTGATATCAAGGTGGGTACAGACTCATACAGTCTCATAAGCAACACAGATTCGTCAAAGGTATCATTTATCCATAATCCTGTACCGGAATCGGATGGAGAGCATTTGGTGGTGCTTGATGACCTGGACGGACAGCTCAGGGTGTATAAGAGCATCCCGTATTCTTCGGCGGCACTTCCTGACTATGCTTATGAGTTCTCTCATGAGTTGGGGGATGTGGAGATTTATAAGGATGATAATGGTAAGGTTACTATGATCGTAACGGAAAGGACCATGAGAATTGTTCATATATGGAATGATTACAAGTTTGATGAGGCTATGCCGGATGTGACAATTGGTAAACGGATCGGCTCGCAGTATCTTACCGGAGAGGTTACCAATGTGGAGTATGATGGAACTTATTTCTACCTGACATGCGGTACATCTTCATCAGAGAAGGGCAGGATGAAGGTGCTTGTGTATAAGGGGATACCAGGTAAGGAATCCGAGCCGGTGGCTGTAATAAGCGGAAATGATTTCAATCAGACATACTATGGGCAGGTTGCATCAAATGGTAACTATGTCATCGTTAATCCAAACGGCGAGAAGGTGCTTGTGTACAAAGTCTCACAGTTTGCGTCAGGCAGCGTGACATCGCCCCTTGCGCTTTCCGAAGAGGATGCAGCTGCTGTCATAGACAGTATCAATTATGGATATGCGATCGAGGAAGACGGAAGCAATGATCCGGACACCCTTAGATATGGAAATACCAATTATACAGGCTCCAATATACAGCAACATTTTAATTTGTATGATTATATATACAAGGATTCAGAGAATAATAATGTGATCAAGAAAATGTACGAGAGAACTACCATAAGCAGTATGTATGATATGGTGATCACGAAAGATAACATGCTTGTGATCACTAATATGGGCGACAACCGTATCGTGGTATGGGATAATATTAATGATGCTATTGATCACAAGGCAGCCACCGTCATAATCGGACACTCGGAAAAGTCATACGAAACGGATGACCTGTACGGTGTTTATGATTACCACGTCAATGTAGGTACTGTCTACGACAACACATTGTATATGCCTAACAAGCTCTGCTTTGACGGAAAGAACCTGTGGGTTGGTGAATATAAATGGTCCAACAGGCTTTTAAGATACAGGTTTTTAAAATAATAAATTATCGTTTAGCGTACAATATGAGAAAGGATTATTCCTTATGAAAGACAAAATATCAATTAGAAATAGTACAGTGGATTTTCTTGTGTTTACAAAAGATGCCGGTGAAGATGGTATAGAGGTACGAGTGCAAGATCACGATGTCTGGCTGACTCAGAAAGCTATCGGTCAGTTATTTGATATAGATAGAAGCGTTGTGTCAAAACACCTTATAAACATATTTAATGAGGGTGAGTTGGACGAGAATTCAGTTTGTGCAAAATTTGCACAAACTGCCGATGACGGTAAAACTTACAATTATAAGTTCTATTCTTTGTCTGCAATTATAGCTGTTGGATATCGTACCAATTCTGAAAGGGCAACTCAGTTTAGAGTATGGGCAACTAAAGTGTTAGATACATTTACCAAGCAGGGGTATGTTCTCGACAAAAATCGTTTAATTAACGGACAGATATTTGACGAGGATTATTTCGATCATCTTGTTGCCGAAATACAAGAAATTAGAGCAAGTGAGAGAAGATTTTATCAAAAAATAACGGATATATATGCAACTGCAGTTGATTATGATAAAGATTCTTCTGTCACAAGAGATTTCTATGCAACTGTTCAAAATAAGATGCATTATGCGGTGCATGGCAATACTGCTGCTGAAGTTATTATAGAAAGAGCAGATCATAGGAAAGAGAATATGGGACTTACATCATGGAAGAATGCTCCTGATGGAAAAATTGTAAAAACAGATGTGTCTATAGCTAAAAATTACCTGAAAAAGAGTGAGATTACGGAGCTGAATGAGATTGTGACTATGTATCTTGATTATGCAACAAGACAAGCAAGGCGACATATTCCTATGACAATGGAGGATTGGAAAAGTAAACTGGATGCATTTTTGAAATTTAATGATGCTGATATATTGGAGAATAAGGGTAAGGTTACTGCAGCTATTGCAAAAGAATTTGCAGAAAGTGAATTTGAAAAATATAGGGTAATACAAGATTCATTATATCAAAGTGATTTCGATAGACTTATAAAGGATATTGAGGAGTAATTTTCTTAATGTGATATTTGCCATAAATATTAATAGACCACACATCTCAGAGGCGGCATGAGAGAACAGGCGGAACTGCCGCCCATATCGTTCTCACATATATTAAGGAGTAACGATATGAGAGA
>AUXO012767126.1_pt1 | contig 57256 bp, 53 predicted proteins | sample 768731 | NCBI WGS metagenome assembly AUXO01 (sample SAMN02715735, study PRJNA202380) | gut metagenome | biome: sheep rumen | host: Ovis aries | place: New Zealand: Palmerston North
GGAGGTCATGGAGCACAATATGGAGCACAAAAAATAGGTGCACTAGCAGTACCAATGTCATCTGGAAATACACAAAAACAAATGAACTTCCTAAGAGACTTCCCAGCAGACTTCTTATGTTGCACACCATCTTACGCATTATATCTTGCAGAATCATTTGAAAAAGAGGGAATAGACCCACAATCCATTCCATTAAAAGGTGGATTATATGGAGCAGAAATGTGGACCGAAGAAATCAGACAAAAATTAGAAACAAAATTCGGTATATCTGCTCAAAATATTTATGGATTAACAGAAGTTATAGGACCTGGAGTATCTACAGAATGTCATATAAAAGATGGAATGCACATAGCAGAAGACCATTTCTATCCTGAAATTATAAATCCTGACACTCTTGAAGTATTACCAGAAGGCGAAGAAGGAGAAATAGTTTTCACTTCCCTTACAAAAACAGGAATGCCTGTAATCAGATACAGAACAAAAGATTTAACTTCTCTTAACTATGAAAAATGTGAATGTGGAAGAACAACTGTAAGAATGAGCAGAATTAAAGGTCGAAGTGACGACATGCTTAAAGTTAAAGGAGTTATAGTATTCCCTAAACAAATAGAAGAAGTAATTATGAAAATGGATGAACTATCACCAGCATATCAAATTATTGTATCAAGACCGGGTACCTTGGATCAAATAGAAGTACAAGTTGAACTAGACCAAGCAAACTTCTCTGATTCATTAATTGATTTATCCTCATTTAAACATAAAATAGCTAAGAAAATTAAAGAAGCAATTGGTATTGGTGTAAAAGTCACATTAGCAGAACCTTATTCATTACCAAGAAGTGAAGGAAAAGCAGTAAGGGTAATAGATCAAAGAGATTTTAGTTAAGGAGGAAAATAATATGGCAATAAAACAATTATCTGTTTTTTTAGAAAACAAACATGGAAGATTATGGAAGGCTCTTAATACCTTAAAAAATGAAAATATAGATATAAGAGCTTTATCAATAGCAGATACATCTGATTTTGGAATACTAAGAATAATTGTATCTGACACTAAAAAGGCAAAAGAATTATTAGAAAAAGAATTTGCTGTAAGTATTGCAGATGTTTTAGCAATAGAAGTTGAAGATCAGCCGGGGGGATTAGAATCTGCATTGGAATTATTAACTAAAAATGAAGTTAATGTAGAATATATCTATGCTTTTGTTGAAAAGAAAACTTCTAAAGCATTAGTAGTGCTTAGAACAGAAGATAATGATAAATCTTTAGCATTATTGAAAGATAATGGATTTTCAGTAATAGAAGATGAAGCATATACCATATAAGGTATATGTTTTTTCTTTTTATTTTTTACTCTTTTTTTTAGTAGAATTGGTTTGGTGTGTAATTGTATCCTTTTTTTATCGCATTTTGTATGAATGTGTTGCTTTTTTTACATGAATCAATTATTGTATTTGCTTGAATGAGGTTGCTTGTTAAGGCTGATGAATATGTGCAGCCGGTTCCATGTGTGTTTTTTGATGGTATTAAGTTTCCTTTTATCTTATGAATTTTGTTATCGTAGTACACTATGTCATTTCCATTAAGATGTCCACCAGTAATTACAATGTTTGTGTATTTTCCAAGATATTCTGCAACACTTTTCATATCTTCTTCATTAGTAATATTTTTTCCAGATAATTGTTCTGCTTCATGTATATTTGGTGTTATAATATATGATTTTTTTAGTAAATATTTTCTTAAAAATTTAGGATAATCCATCTTAGTCAAATCACTACCACTTTCACTAATCATAACAGGATCAACCACAGCCTTAACATCATACTCCTCTATTTTATCGGCAACTAATTTAATAATATCCCTTGAATATAACATTCCAGTCTTAATATATTCTACCGGATAAACACTTAAAACTTGATCAATTTCATCCCTAATAACATCCAAATCAACTTCTTGAATATTAATTACTCCAAACGGATTTTGGGCAGTAATACAAGTAACAACACAATTAGCATAAATATTATGTGCATGAAATGTTTTACAATCCGCAAGTATACCTGCACCACCAGAAGGATCTAATCCTGCAATACTAAGCGAACAATTATCTTTCATCCCGTGTGACATTTAATCTCTCCTTTCCATGATTACTAACTACATTAATCCCAATACTTCTAAGATATTCATAAGTATAAGTTCCAACACCATGTAACATTAATTCACCCAAATCTTCAGGAGTATTCATATCTAATGATACATAAAACGATTCAATTAAATTTATAGACATATTTAATTCATTCGCCTCATGGATATGTTTAAAATAACTCATTGAACCAAATTTTGTTTTAAAATCATATTCATTGTTGAAACATAATAAATTAGTCCCACCACCCTTAGAAGGACTTATAATCAAATCATTATTCATATTTTTAATCGTAAGGATATGCTCCTTTTTAATTAAAGGTATATCTGATGGAAGAATCAGAATATCATAATCAGAAAAAATTGTTTTAACTTCTGTAATAGCATCATTTAGTGCATTATTTAAAAAATTATCCTCATATTCCTTTTCATAAATAAACCGTACTTTAAGTTCATCAGCATAATTTTTCACAGCTTCATCTTTACTAACAATAAAAATTTCTTTCACCTGATTTTTAATTGCTAAAATAATATCCTTAAGCATTACCTTTAATAATTCATTTCTTTCATTAGATAATAAAAATTGTGAAAGTCTGGTTTTTGATTCATCAAAACTTGAAACTGGAATGATTGCAATTAATTCTTTCATACTAATTACTATGTAATGTCTTCTTAAAATAAATAAGTATAATTAGGGGGAGATTAATACTAATTTTTAAACAGATATTTGTCTAAAGTGGATTGTTTTGATTTATCTAACTTATCATGAATAATACTCTCTTTGGTAAGGTATTTTTCACGAATTTTATCATTCATATAATCTCTATCTTCTCCAGATAACATTTGATCCAAAGTTTTAAAAGACTTTTCAAACGGAACAAGGAAAGTGTCAATTTCCATATTATCCCAGGCCTTTTTAAACTCTTCTTTTAAATCAAAATCACCTTTAAATATTAAAATATGAATGTTATCTATATTATTTTTACTTATTGGCTGATAATAATTATAATTACTTTCATCAACAAAGATAGGGTTTAATCCAATGATAAACTTCTTTAATTCATAATATAAGCCTATACTGGTATTATTATATAATTCATTGATATATGCTAAAGCATTAATACTGTCAGTATATGCCTTATGATTCTTCTTAACCACACTATTATGTAAATGTTTTTCCAGAAATTCCGTACTTATTTCATTAATACTGCCTGTATGTTCATCTAAAAACTTTTTAAACTCATAATAATAAAAGTTTTTTAAGAATAAATTATAAAATTCAATATCCTCATGCGAATCAACAAATTCCAATCCCTTTTTTGTGATTTGATAATCACTTTCTAAAATATTTGTTGAAGGAACATACTCTTTGATTCTATTAATAAGTTCTGATTTGTTACCCGTTACTGTCAAATGATTATCTTTTAATATACTTTTCAAATCATTCACTTTCAAAGAATTTAAATAATCCTCAAATTCCTCAGAATCTAATTCATTTGTAATATAACCCTCAGAAGTGACTAAATTCTTAATATAATCCTGTTTAAAATCGTAATCAATTTTAATAATACTGTTTGTTAAGTCCATATTATTATTTTCTGAGAAAGTTCTGATAAAATCATAAACTCCAACATCCTGATATGCTTGTATATACTCCTCTTTATTGATTAATGATTCATCTTTCAATAATGAATTTTTATTGGAATCAATTTTATCAAAATAGTCAGAAAATTCTTTTTCTGTCTGTTCCTGATTTAACTTTTTAAAATCATCAAAATCGGGTTTATTCTCATATGTTTTATTATGGAAAGCATAATTACGTTCAATATTGTTAATAAACTTGTCAATAACTGTTTTATTATTTTCCATAGTTTTAAGAACATTTAAAAAATATTCATCAGTAATATTGTCACGTTTTTCTTTACAATTATATTTCTTATTATCATTATCAGAAAACCCGGATAAATAAATGATATTTTTATCTTTATTCTGAATAATTAATGAACCACAAAGATTATAATCATAAATATTCGTTGAATAAGTATAATCACTATACTCTACATCATCATTTCCATAAATATTTGAAATTGATGTTGAAGGAATATCTAAAGTAATTGAACTAACAATCAAATTATTACCAATATCCTTGGCAAAACCATACTTAATAAGTAATTTCATTACAAAGCATGGAGGTTCATAAATACTAATCTCATTACCCTCTTCATAAATATGGTTAATTTCATCAAAAAACAAACCTCTCTTTCTGAAGTCCGGCATAATATACGTAGAAACTAAGGATAACTTAGAAACACTATTGATAATAGTATACGCACAGAATCCAACAACTTTCTTTTTAAAAACAATTTCCTTAAAATAAGTGCAATGATTAACTTTAACTTTATAATCAGTGTCTAACATTGACTGATACATATAACTATAATTATTCTTAAGAGTTTCCTCAATATCTACTGCATCCACCATCCCATCTACTGAAATGGTCTTACCAATGTTATCTTCCCTAACAATATAATTAAATTTAACCATACTTATAACCTATTACTTCTTTTGTACTTCCATACAAATAAAATTTTTCACAGTATATAATTCATAAACTTTAGATGAAATTTTTAATATTTTAAATAACAAATATAACACTAATAAAATAATAACAATAACATTAATCTAAAAAAAATAATCTATAAAGATAAGATAATATGGTGAGTAAATGAAAAATTTTAGTGAATGGTTTCATAATATTTTAGAAGAAGCAGAATTAATGGATGCAAGATACCCAGTAAAGGGTATGAGCGTATGGTTACCTAGAGGATTTAAAATAAGAAAATATTCTTTAAAACTACTCCAACAATTATTAGATGAAGAACATGAAGAAACATTATTCCCAATGTTAATACCAGAAAGTGAATTAGCTAAAGAAGCAATCCACGTAAAAGGTTTTGAAGAAGAAGTATACTGGGTAACAAAAGGAGGACTACGTGAACTTAACGAACAACTAGCATTAAGACCAACAAGTGAAACAGCAATGTATCCAATGTTTTCATTATGGGTACGTTCTCACATGGATTTACCAATAAAAGTATATCAAACAGTAAACACCTTCAGATACGAAACAAAACATACAAGACCATTAATAAGAGTACGAGAAATAACAACATTCAACGAATCACACACAGTACATGCAACAGAACAAGAAGCAGAAGAACAAGTACAAACAGGAATCAAAATATACAAAGAATTCTTTGATGCACTAGGAATAGCATATTCAATAAGTAAAAGACCAGAATGGGATAAATTCCCAGGTTCCAAATACACAATGGCATTTGACACAATAATGCCAGATGGAAAAACTTTACAAATAGGTACAGTACATAACTTAGGAACAACATTTGCAAAAACATTCGACATACAATTTGAAAATGAAGAAGGAGAACATGAATATGTTCATCAAACATGTTATGGATTATCTGATAGAGTAATAGCATCATTAATTGCTGCACATGGGGATGAAAAAGGATTAAAACTACCACCAGTAGTAGCACCAGAACAAGTAGTAATAGTACCAATTATATTCAAAGAAAAAGAAGAAATAGTTTTAAATTTCACAGATAAACTAGAAGAAATTCTGAAAAATGCAGGAATCAGAACAATACAAGATAAACGTGACCTCAGACCAGGTAAAAAATATTATGAATGGGAACAAAGAGGTGTGCCATTAAGAATAGAAGTAGGACCAAGAGATATAGAAAATTCATCAATAGTAACTATCAGAAGAGACAACGGAAACAAGGAATTCATAGAATACGATGAAACAACAATCGTGGAAACTGTACAAAATATACTTGATGACATATCAAAAGAACTGAAAGCAGCATCAAACAAATTCCAAGAAGAAAAAACATATCATGTAGAAACACCAGAACAAATAAAGAAAACCATAAACAAAAAAGGTGGAATAATCACATGTAACTGGTGTGGAAATACAGAATGTGGAAAAGACATGGAAGAAAAATATGATATAGATATTCTGGGAACACAAGAAGCACAAGTAGAAGGAAATTGTGTAAATTGTGGAGATGTTGCTAAACACAAAGTCTTAATTTCAAAAACATACTAAATAAATGATAACATGAACACTAAAGAAAAAAAGAAAATAATGAACATAGTATGGGCAATAACTGATGTGATAATTATCATAGCTGCAATATTATTATTACTTGATGGTGGAACACAGGGAACTATTGTAGCTATAATCGGTATAATTATAGTAATTGCCGAAATCATATTATACAAAAAAGGTTATATCCTCCAATAATTTTCTTTTTTATAATGTTTTTCTATTTTTTTTAACAACGAGATGAGTCTTATGGAAATAAACACTGATGTATTAGTAATAGGAGCAGGACCATCAGGATCAATAGCTGCTAGAACATTAGCTCAAAACAATGTGGATGTATTGTTAATAGATAAAAAATCAGAAATAGGAACACCAAAAAGGTGTGCTGAAGGAATAATAAAATCAACATTAAATGAATTAGACATAACACCTGATAAACGCTGGATAGCAAAAGAAATAACGGGAATAGAAATAGTATCACCCAACAAAAATAAGATAATATTTGATGATAATACTATAAACCTACCTGATACAGGGTATGTGTTAGAAAGAAAAGTATTCGATAAACATTTAGTGATGGATGCAATACGATTAGGAACAAAAGTAATGATTAAAACAAAAGCTGAACATATTGAAAGAACAAATGATGGATTTATCGTTACAGCAAACAAGATGGGCAAACCTATTAAAATATTAACAAAAATAATTATTGCTGCAGATGGGCCTGAATCACGTGTTGGAAAAATGGTAGGACTTAAATCTTACACACCCTTAAAAAATATGGCATCATGTATACAGTATGAAATGGCAAATATTAACTTAGAGAACAAAAACAATGTAATGATTCATATTGGTACAGTTTGTCCTGGAGGATACATTTGGATATTTCCAAAAGGAGATGATATTGCAAATGTAGGATTGGGAATACTTAAATCACATACGGATAAAACTGCCAAATATTATCTGGATAAGTTTATAGCAGAAAATGAAATATTTTCAAAGGCTCAAATTGTTGAAATGAACGTTGGAGGAGACCCTATAGGTGGACTAGTTAAACAAAGATATTCTGATAATATTATGATTGTGGGTGATGCAGCAGGGTTTGTAGATCCACTAACTGGTGATGGAATTAAGACAGCAATGTTATCTGGAAAATATGCTGGTATGGTTGCATCAAAATCTATTAAAAAGCAAGATTATTCCGAAAATGTTCTTAAAGAATATTATGATTTAACTGAAGAAGAAATTGGTAAAGATTTCAATAAATTTAATAAAATTAAAGAATTTTTACTTACTATGGATGATAATAGTTTAAATAATATTGTTGAAGAAATATCAAAAAGTAATCTTAGTGAAGTTTCAGTCACTAAGTTGTTAAAAATAATTATTAAATCATCACCTAAATCATTATTGCAATTAGGTAAATTATTATAACTTCTTTTTTTTTAAAAAATAGTATGTGGAGATTATATTTCTCCTTTTTCTTTTTTATCTCTGTAATTGTCTATTGCTGCTTGTAAAGCATCAGCTGCTAAATTAGAACAATGTAATTTGATTGGTGGGAGACCATCTAATTCTTCTGCTACATCATTTCTGGTAATATTGTATGCTTCATCAACTGTCATTCCTACTGCCATCTCGGTTATCATACTACTTGTAGCTATTGCAGCACCACAACCAAATGTGCTGAATTTTACATCAGTTAATGTTTCGTTTTCGTCTACATTGATATATATTGTCATGATGTCTCCGCATACGGGGTTTCCTACTGTTCCTTCTCCGCTTGGATTTTTTATTACTCCTGTGTTTCTTGGATTTGTGTAATGGTCTTTAACTTTTTCACTATATTCTTCCATATTATCACCTTTTTATTATTATTTTAGTACCTGTCTAAATCTTCTTCATCTAATTCTTTTTCAAACTGATCTCCTATGTATTCATCATTTTCATTATCCCATAGTGGTGATAGTTCTCTTAGGTATGTTACAACTTCATTTATTGATTCAACAATATAGTCTACATCTTCTATGCTATTTTCTGGTCCTATGGATAGTCTTAAGGATCCGTGAGATAATGCTGGTTTTACTCCTATTGCAGCAAGTACGTGGGATCCTTTAAGGTCGTGTGTTGAACATGCTGATCCTGTTGCTCCATTTATTCCTTTTTGGTCTAATCTGAGGATTAATGATTCTCCTTCAATTCCTGAGAATCTGAAATGTATATTGTTTGGTAATCTGTTTTCTAGACTTCCGTTTATATATGAGTCTTTGATTGTTTTTGTTACTTTTTCTATTAGTGCGTCTCTTATTTCTTGGTTGTGTTTCATTCTTTCTTCAAGATGTATGTTTGCTAATTCTGCTGCTTTTCCTAGACCTACGATTCCTGGTACGTTCTCGGTACCTGAACGTAATCCTTTTTCTTGTCCTCCACCATGTATTAGTACTTCTAATTTTACTCCTTTTTTGATGTATACTGCACCAACACCTTTTGGTCCGTTTATTTTGTGTGCTGATATGGATAATAAGTCAATGTTTTGTTCTTCTACGTCTACTGGTATTTTTCCGGCACTTTGTACTGCATCTGAATGGAATAAGATGTTGTTTTCTCTAGCGATTGCTCCTATTTCTTTTGTTGGTTGTATTGAACCTATTTCATTATTTGAATGCATGATTGTAATTAGTATTGTACTTTCTTTTATTGCTGCTTTTAGGTCATCTAAGTTGATTATTCCACTTTCATCTACGGGTAGGTATGTTACTTCGTATCCTAGTTTTTCTAGGAATTTACATGTTTCAAGTACTGCCGGGTGTTCTATTGTGGTTGTAATGATGTGATTTCTTGGGTTTTCTTCTGTTGCTCTTAGTTTTTCACGTAGTGCTACTCCTTTAATTATCATATTGTCGGATTCGGATCCACCACTGGTGAATGTTATTTCATCAACGTTTGCATTTATTAGGTCTGCTACTTGTTTTCTTGCTTTATCTACTGCTTTTTTTGCTTCTACTCCTAATGTGTATAGTGTTGATGCATTTCCGAATTCTTGATTGAAGTAAGGTAACATTTCTTCTAGTACTTCTTGGTCTACGGGTGATGTGGCTGAGTTATCCATATAAATTAGTTTTTGGGTCATTTTTTTATTCTCCTTTTTTTTACACAATAATTTATTTTAACATTGTTATATTACAATGTTATATTTTAATCACATAGTATATAAACATTTATATGTATCAGAAAAACTTTAAAAACATGAATCTTCTTAAACCATACAAAAAATAAAATATAAAGGGGGAAAGTGAATTTAAAAGAATCAACTTAGTTTATCAGATAATCAGTTGATGCACAAACAAAACAAGTTAATAGAAATATGTTTAAATCAAGAAAATTATTTTTCTATAAAATTTTTAACATTTTAAAAAACTAATTTAAATCAAAATAAAAAAAGGGATTAGTTATCAAGTTCTGTAATTAATTGTATAATCTTTGCAGTTTCTATACCAGTCATGCCCATAGTTTTCAGAGCTTTTATAGTTGAAGTATTTAGATTCATATTAGAAACAACTAAATTTTCAGTAACGAGTTTTCTAAACTGATCATATTTAGCATTATCATTAAATAATACTCTTAAATCATAAGCTATTGGTCTAAGTTTTTCATCTAAAACATGTGCTAAATCTTCAATAGCTTTATCATTTTCACGAACCATATTAGATTGTAATACTCTGCCTATATCATTTTGGGTGAAACTTTTTTCAAGTTCTTCTAGAAGTAATTCATCTACTACTTCATTATCTTTATAATTATTTTTTAAGTTTTTATTTCTTTTATTGGTTTTAATAAAATCAGCATAAAAATTATCAATTAATACTTTATTGTTATCAAATAATTCATCAACCGTTTTTAATAAAACAGTACTAGCATATTTTTTAATGTTTTTTTCGTTTATCATATATATTCCCTAATGTACTAAATCTATTATTTATTTTTAATTTTCATAATTAATAGTTTTTAAGGAATAATAATTAAAAAAAGTTTTAAAAAAAGGGGTTTAAGAAAGTAATAATTAAATTATTACATATGTATTTAAGCTTCTACTTTTAAGTAATCGTATAGATATACTGCGAATATTGCTCCGATAATTGGTGCAATTAAATATGCAGGGAATAATTCCCAAGGTGCTGCTGTACCTACGAGTGTGTTCATTAACATAGGTGCAAATACCCTTGAAGGGTTAACTCCACAACCACTGAATCCACCGATTGCGACAATGATACCTGCTAATACTAAACCAATGCTTAATGCTGCATCTTTAGCTTGTCCGTCTACAGCTGCTGCCATAATACAGTACATTAATAATGCGGTACCTAAGAATTCTACTATGAAAATTCCTACGAATCCAATTCCTGCTACATCACCTACAGAACCTAAAGCTCCTGTTGTTGAAGCAATGTTTACTCCTGCAATTGCGATTAATGCTGCAGATGCAATAATTGAACCTACAAATTGTGCTACTATGTAAGGTACTAAGTCAGATGTAGGGAATTTTTTACCAGCCCATAAACCTATAGTTACAGCTGGGTTGAAGTGTGCACCAGATATAGGACCCAATGCATAAATTGCTACAGTTAAAGCTAGACCGAATGCTAATCCAATAGAAATCCAATCAGCCATTGTTATACCAGTTATTTTTAGACCACTATTCACTAGTAATACTAATACAACGGAAGCTGTACCAAAGAATACTAATATGAATGATCCGATTAATTCTGCTAAAAATTTTTGAATCGTATTTGCCATTTTAATAGCCTCCAAATTAAATACATCAGAGGCACAAACTTTTTGTTTAATGTTTGAAATTTAAAAAACTTCATTATCATTAAATTGATTTTAACTATTATGTGTACTGTTGTATATGTCCATCTTTATAAATATGATGTCGTTTTGTTGTATGTACACACGTAACATTTTAAAATTTGTCCCTCCTCTACTTCAATCTTTTATTTAACCCACTATTTAAACTATAGTTTGTTTTTTTTAATTTTACTTTACATTGGTTTATAAAATTTTTATTTTTTTGATTTTTAAATTATTTTTACTTGATTTTTTCTAATTTTTTATTAAGTAATGTTGATAATCAGATAATTTTTTAGGTTAACCTAATCTCATAATTAGTTAAATTTAAATACAACCTATTCGATACTATTATTATTATAGTCGATTTCTATTTATTATCATTTTTTTAAAAATTATTACTCAATTCTTTTGTATTTTGACAGTTTAACAGCACATCTGCTATCATTTTGATAATACTCAACAATATGTTCTTTAAATATTTTCTTAAAATTTCAAAATAAATTAATAAATAAGAAAGTATATAAATAAAATTAACATTTAAATAATAATTTTTGACATGGTATGAAAAATGATGGATTTCAGAAATGTACAATTACCTAGAGAAATACATACAGGATCAGGAATAATTACAGAAATAGGTGATGTATGTGATACAATACTATCTGGAAAAGATATTACATTGGTAACTGGAAATACAACTAAAAAAATTGCAGGTAATCAAGTAATAGATATTTTAGAAGATAGAAAATATAATATTTCAGTAGTAATTGTAACAACAGCAACCGAAGATTCAGTAGAAAAAGTAACAGTAATTTCAAAAAATTCTGATGCAATAATCGCAGTAGGTGGAGGAAAAGTAAATGATGTAGCAAAAGTTGCATCTACTAGAAATCAAATACCATTAATAACTATTCCTACTACAGCAGCACATGATGGTTTAGTATCTCCTAGAGCATCAATTAAAAATGAGCATGACAACGTTTCAAAAGAAGTAAATGCTCCTTTTGCATTGGTTGCAGATACTCAAATAATTTCAAATGCACCATATAAATTCACGGCAGCAGGATTTGCAGATATAATCTCTAATTTAACTGCAGTGGAAGATTGGAAATTAGCATATAAATTAATTAATGAACCATTTAGCGATTCAGCTGCAGCTTTATCATTAATGACTGCAAATTTATTAATTGATCAAGCAAATAATATTCAACCCAGACATCCTGAAAGTGCAGGTATAGTGATTAAAGGTTTAATTAGTAGTGGTATGGCTATAAGTATTGCAAGAAGTAGTAGACCAGCAAGTGGCTCTGAACATAAATTTAGTCATGCATTAGATAAAATTGCTCCTAAACCTGCATTGCATGGAGAACAATGTGGTGTTGGAACTATAATGATGATGTATTTACAAGGTGGAAATTGGAAACAAATTCAGTCAGTACTTAAACAAGTTAATGCTCCAACTACTGCAAAAGAATTGGGAATAGATGAAAAATATATTATAGAAGCATTAACACAAGCACATAATATTCGTCAATCACGTTATACAATTTTAGGTGATAGAGGATTAACAAAAGAAGCAGCATTAAATATTGCTTTAAAAACAGGAGTAATCAAGTAGGAGAAAAGTTTTATGATTACATTAATTGGTACAAGTTTAGCAAAAAAAGGATTGGTATTCACATTTAATGGTGGTTCAACAAAATGTGAATCATGTAGATTTAAAAGAACCTGCTTAAATCTTGAAGAAGGACGTAAATATGTTATTACTAATGTAAAACGAGTTACACATAAATGTCCTTTACATAAAGATGGTAAGGTTCAAACTATCGAAGTGGAACCAACAACAATAAGAACGGTTATTGAATCAAAAAAAGCATATAAAGGTTCTACTATTATTTTCAGAAAACCTGAATGTGATCTGGAATGTGAAAATTTTGATATATGTCATCCTGAAGGATTGTATAATGATGATAAATGTCAAATTGAAGAAATTGGTCCTGAATTAACATGTGAGAAAGGAAATAACTTAACTGAAGTAATATTAAGTCATTAGGTGATATTATGGTGGATAGTAGTATATTAAAAGAAAATGTTGGTAAAGAAGCATCAAAATTAATTAAAGATGGGCAGGTTGTTGGACTAGGTACTGGTTCTACCACACATCATTTCATAAGATATTTGGGGCAACGTGTTAAAGAAGAAGAATTGGATATTTTGGGAATTCCTACTTCTTTTCAATCATTACTGTTAGCTAGAGAATCTGGAATAAATATAACAACACTTGATGAGCATGACATTAATATTGCTGTTGATGGTGCTGATGAAGTTGATTCTAATCTTGATTTGATAAAAGGTGGTGGAGCTGCACATACTATTGAAAAGTTAGTGGATAGTTCTGCTGATGAGTTTGTAGTTATTGTGGATGATAGTAAGGTAGTGGATAAACTAGGTGAGTTTCCAGTTCCTATTGAAATCATTCCAGAATCTTTAAGATTGGTTAAAAATGCAGTAATGGAGTTAGGTGGAAAACCTGAAGTTCGTATGGGTATACAAAAGGATGGACCTGTTATCACTGATAATGGAAATTTTGTTTTAGATACAAAATTTGATAATATTGAAAATCCGTATGAACTTGAAATAGAATTAAATACTATTCCTGGTGTTCTTGAAAATGGAATTTTTGCTGGTATTACTGATAAGGTTATTGTTGGTAGGGAATCAGGAAATGAAATTATAGAAAAATGAGTTGGAGGTGTTATTGTATGAAACAATGTATGGATTCTGATAATTTACATCGTCGTTTAAGAAAAATTGAAGGACAAGTTGCTGCAATTGATCGTATGATTGAACAGGATATTCCTTGTGAAGATGTTCTTATGCAGGTTAATGCTGCTAAATCTGCTTTAACTCGGGTTGGTAGTATTATTTTAGAAGGACATATGAATCATTGTGTTAAAGATGCTATTGATAAAGGGGATAGTTCTGAGGCTATTCAAGATTTGTCAAAAATTATTGATTATTATTCTAGAATTTAATTTTTTATTTTTTCTATTTTTTTGCATTTTTCTTTTTTGTTTCTAAATCTTTATATACTATGGGGACATAATTATTTATACCCATAGGGGTATGGGTATTACATTTATTATGTGTGGTGATAATCATGAAAATAGACACAATCAAAAAAACTATATTTAAAATAAGCGGCATAATAATAATGATACCAATAATATTCTATTTAAATTACTATGAATTAAAACCAATATACAAACCAAAATCAAATAAATGATAATCAAATAATAAAGAGGATTATTCAACATATAATCCTCTTAACAAATTAATCTCATCCTTATAACCATCAACATCATTAGGCGTTTCAAGATAAAACGGAAGATCCCTCAACTTTTTATGATTAATAATATCAACAATAGCATCCAAACCAAGTTCACCAAGACCAATCTTCTCATGCCTATCCTTATGACTACCCAAACCAAATTTACTATCATTTAAATGAATAGCCTTAAGCCTATCAAAACCAATTACAGAATCAAACTCATCAAGAACACCATCCAAATCATCCTTAATATCATAACCAGCATCAAAAACATGACAAGTATCCAAACAAACACCAATCTTATCACTAATTTCAACTTTATCAATAATAGACCTTAACTCATCAAACGACCGACCAATTTCAGTCCCCTTACCAGCCATAGTTTCAAGTAAAACAATAGTATTCTGCTCTTCACTAATTAATCTGTTCAAAGATTCAGATATCAAATCAATACCAACATCAACACCTTGACCAACATGACTACCCGGATGAAAATTATATAAATTATCAGGTAAATGACTTAATCTATCCAAATCATCCTCAAAAATCTCAAAAGCATTATTTCTAGTTTTTTCACTTTTAGAAGCTAAATTAATAACATAAGGAGCATGAGCTAAAATAACATCAATATCAGAATTATTTCTTAACTCCTTAAACTTTTCAATATCATTTAAATCCAAAGGTTTAGCCTTTCCACCCCGTGGACTTCTAGGAAAAAACTGAAAAGTATTAGCATCAATACTCAAAGCTTCTAAACCAATATTTTCAAAACCCTTATTTATAGATAAATGAGCACCAATAGTAAACATAAAAAAATTCTCCATATTCTTTAATAATTAGTTAAAATATTAATATAATTAATTATATATCTTTATATATTACTGTTTTTGGGGTTTATTTAATGGAAACAAAAAAAATATTAGTAACAGGCGGATCAGGTTTTATAGGAACAAATCTGGTAAACGAATTACGAAGTAGAGGACATGAAGTAATAGCAGCAGATTTACTCAACAATGATAGGGAAGATTACGTACGAACAGATGTACGATACTATAGACAATTAGAAAGAACTTTCGAAGAATATGGTCCATTTGACTATGTATATCATTTAGCTGCAGAATACGGAAGATGGAATGGGGAAGCATACTATGAAAACCTATGGCAAACAAACGTAATCGGAACAAAAAATATGTTACGATTACAAGAAAAAAACAAATTTAGGATGATCTTCTTCTCATCTGCAGAAGTATACGGAGATTACACAGGAACAATGACTGAAGATGTAATGGAAAACAATCCAATAAAAGACACCTACCAAATGAACGACTATGCAATCAGTAAATGGGATGGTGAACTTATGTGTATGAACTCTGCTAAAATGTTTGGAACAGAAACAGTACGTGTAAGACCCGTTAACTGTTATGGTCCTGGAGAAAGATACACACCATACAGAGGTTTTATACCAAAATTCATCTATTTAGCACTGCACAACAAACCATACACAGTATTCAAAGGTCATAAAAGAATAATCGATTACGTAGGGGACACTGCAAAAACCTTTGCAAACATAGTAGATAATTTTATTCCAGGCGAAGCATATAACATTGGTGGAAATCAAGACTGGGAAATGGACATAAAAGACTATTCTGATCTGGTATTGGATGCTGTGGGTTGCGATGATAGTTTAATAACCTATGAAGAAGCTGAACCATTTACAACAAAGATAAAAACAATTGATTTCTCAAAATCAATACGTGACTTAAAACATGATCCAAAAGTAAAACCAAAAGAAGGTATACAAAAAACAGTTGATTGGATGAAATGGTATTATAGATTAGAATGAACTTCTAATTCTAACTTTTTTTTTAAATAAATTTTCTGAATAATAATTTTCTAATTATGTTTGTGAAATTGTAGGAATTATCCTTATTATATTTTTCATTATTTGATTTTAAATATCTAATTTTATATTCTAATGTATTATGATAAGTTATAATAATTTAGAGGAATATATATAGTAGTACTAAATTATCATTTATTGTTTTTTATACATTAGGGGTTGTAAAATTTGACTAAAGTAGCAATATTATTGCCAGCATATAATGAAGAAGTTGCAATTGCAAGTATGATTTTATTATCTTCGAGATATGCAGATGAAGTAATAGTAATCGATGATGGAAGTACTGATAGAACTGCAGAAGTATCAGAACTTGCTGGTGCAACAGTATTACGTCATAATACTAATCAAGGTAAAGGTGTTGCTTTAAAAACAGGTTTTACATATGCTAAAAATTTTGATATTATAGTTACTATTGATGCTGATGGTCAACATAATCCATCTGAAATACCTTCCTTAATAAAGCCTATAGAAGATGGACAAGCCGACTTAGTGAATGGAAGTAGGTACATTAATGGTAAAGACACATCTACTCCAAAATATAGGCGTGTAGGTCAAACAGTTTTAGATACTGCTACTAACATAGCATCTGGTGTAAAATTAACTGATTCACAGAGTGGTTTTAGAGCTTTTTCATCAGTTTGTTTCAAATATTTTAATTTTGATCCGGAAGGTTTTGGAATTGAAAGTGATATGCTAATTGAAGCATCAAATAATAATTTAAGGATAATGGAAGTTGAAATAACAGTTCGTTATGATGTAAACACTACTACAGCTAATCCAGTAGTTCAGGGATTTTCTGTTTTAATAAGAGTATTAGAATTGATGAGGTTAAACAGACCATTAATATTATACGGAATTGCAGGAGCAATAATTTTATTTTTAGGAATACTTATCTATTTAACTGTCAACATTGTTGGTCTTTCAAATAATCTTTATTTATCCGCGATAGGTATTTTTGTAATATTGATGGGTATTGTTTTGATATTATCTGGAGTTTTAACTGATCACTTTAAGCATTTTAAACATTAGTTTATCATTTATAAAATATCATTAAATAAAACTATATTATTAATAAAAAAAAGAGTAATGTATAATGAATAAGAAAACAATGGAGAATTTTTTTTATGAATTTTGAAGATTTTAAGGGCAAAGTAATATTTATCGGTGCAGGTCCAGGAGATCCTGAATTAATAACAGTTAAAGGTGCAGAAGCAATAAAAAATTCTGATGTAATTATCTATGCAGGTTCTCTAGTAAATCCTGCAGTATTGGATATTGCAAAAGAAGGGGCTAAAATATATGATAGTGCATCTATGAATCTTGATGAAATTATAGATGTAATAAAAAAAGCTCATGAAGAAAATAAAATTATTGCTAGAGTACATACTGGAGATCCGGCAATTTATGGGGCAATAGCAGAACAAATCAATCAGTTAAAAGAGTTAGATATTGGTTATACTATTATTCCTGGGGTAAGTAGTTTGTTTGGAACAGCAGCTGCTCTAGAATCACAACTTACATTACCTGAAGTTTCTCAAACAATAATTATAACAAGGCCTGAAGGTAGAACTCCTAAACCATCAAAAGAAGCTTTAGCTAAATTAGCAACACATAATGCAACAATGTGTATCTTTTTAGGTATTCATATGATTGATGATGTAGTTGCAGAATTACTTAAAGAATATGATGAAAAAACACCTGTAGCTGTTGTTAAAAAGGCTACTTGGCCAGATCAAGAGATTGTTCGAGGAAATCTTTCCAATATTGCACAAAAAGTTCATGATGCAGGTTTCACAAAAACTGCTATGATTGTTGTTGGTGATGTATTAGACCAACAGAGTGGAGAACAATCTAAGTTATATCATCCTAGTTTTGCTCATATGTACAGAGATGCTGAATAAGCATCTAATACTTTTTTTTTATAAATTTTATTTTAAAAATAGTTTATTTCCTAAAAAAAATTAAGTGTAAGGAGATTAAATTATAATTTTTCATTTCTAAGATCAATTGTATCAGCAAGGTCTGGACCAGTAGATATGATTGTTATTGGTACTCCAACATCTTTTTCTATATCTTCAATGTATTCTCTTGCTTCTTCTGATAAATCTTCGTATTTGTTAACTTTAGCACATTCTGGGTATAATCTATCTATACATGTTAATGCTATTTGTGTTGCACCATTAATCATACATGAACGTTTTGCGAAGTCTTTATCAAATAATCCGACTCTTCTTTTACGTCCTGTTACTACTCCGTATTCTTCGATTCCCATTTTTTCTGCTTCTTCAGGTGATATTTCTGTTGGGAATGGTCCTTCACCTACTCTTGTAACGTATGCTTTGAAGATTACAATTACTTCATCTACTTTTGTTGGACCAATACCTACGTCAGCTGCTGCTGTACTGGCACATGTATCTTTACTGGTTACGAAAGGATATGTTCCATAGTATAGGGATAATCCGAAACCTTGTGATCCTTCTACGAATACGTCTTTTCCTTCTTCAATTGCTTTATTTACTTCGGATGGTACATCGGTTATGTATTCTTCTAATTCTGGTACGTCTTTTGCGTAATCTATTGTTCTGTTGATACGGTCTGCATTTGCTGGTCCACATCCACTACCTGTTGTTCCTATTTTTTTGGAGAGGTATGATGAATCTTTGTCTGCTTGTGTGTGTTTATCAGTTATTATAGCACAGTTTGAATCAATGAATGTTCTACCTTCAACGGCATACTTGTTTAAGTATTCTAATTCATGTTTAAATACTTCTGGATTTACTAGTACTCCGGCACCTATTAATAGTCTTGCATCTGTGTTGAAAAAACCGGAAGGGGTTAATCTTAAACCATATTTTTCACCATCGCATTCTACGGAGTGTCCTGCATTTGGACCGACTCCTGCTCGTGCAATAATGTCTGGTTTATCTTTTGTACAAAAATAGGTTATACATTTACCTTTTCCTTCGTCTCCCCATTGTCCACCAACTAATATGGTACATGTCATAAAAATTCGAATCTCCTTTAATATAATTTCAATTATTTTAGATTTTATAAATTATAATTTTTTTTTATAATACCTTTATACTTATTTATCTTTTAAATTAAATAAATGTTTTTCTATTATTATTTTTTTGATTATATATCGGAACCTAAAAAGTCATTTACTTTGCTGAAAATACCTTTTTTTGGTTCTTTTTTGGGTTCTACAAAAACTTCCATATCTTTTTCATATAATCCATTTCTGGAGTCGTATAGTATGTTTTTTTCGCCTTCAATTTTGTTGTATGTTTCATCTATGTTTTTAAAACCTTTAACTGCTATTAAAATATTTAATTTATGGAATACGTTGTGGAATTTGATATCTGTCCTTTTATATGGATGTAAATCTGCATTATATTCATCTTGGTCTGTTGAACCATTTAATGGTTGTATATATTTGTTGTTTGAATCTTGTATTGGTTCTGAGTAGAATATGATGTAATCTTCTATAATTCCTAATTTATAAAATTCAAATAGCATATTGAAGTAAATATTGCTAGTTAGATGGTTTGTGTATGCTGTCCAATTTGAGTAGTTTGTTTTGAATCCTCTTTTGAAAAGTATGACGTCTGAATCAAAGTTGTCTTGGGATATGTAGATAAAATCTTTACTTAATTGTATTGCATTGTATATGGCTTCTTTGGTTTCAGTAAATCCGGATAAATATTCTATGAAATCTATGCATAATGTATATTTAAAGTGATGTAATGTATTTTCATTCAATTTGATATGTGAAGGGTTTCCTTTAAGTATTTTTTGTGTTTGTAATGTTTTTGTATTCCTTATTTCTTCGATGAGTTTATTATATTTTTCTGGATCTTTTTCAAATCCGATTCCGTTTGTTCCACCAAATTCTAATCCTTTTTTGAAGTTTGGAATTTGTCTAAAACTGAAATTTAAAAAATCGTATTCATCGAAAAAATTGAAATTGTTGTTTGTGGAATCTATGTTGTTGTTCATTTAAATCACATTTTTAATAGTATATATAGTTATGTGTTTGTTTATTATTAAAATTATTTTTATTATAAATCGTTTAATTATAGGGTTAATTATTTATATAATGTTTATTAAATAATTATTTGATTATTAATTATTAAGGAGTGTTAAATTTAATTTATATTTTTTTTAAAAACTTATGAAATTTAAAAAGAAATATTATTATGTAAAGTATGATGAAAATGAACATGTATATAATTTATATAATGATCGTTTAGATTCTATTATGGAAGATAAATTATATTCTGTGCTGTTTTATAAATCAGATTATAAATATGTAATATTGAAAGAAGAGGAGTTAATAGGATTTTTTTCTCTAAATATTAAAAGAAGGATAATACAATTATCTAGTTTATATATCTTGAAAAAATATAGAAATGATGGTATTGCCACAGAAGTAATTAATGATGTGATATGGGCTATAAAACATAATGATGATTATAATATACAATATATTACTGTAAATTCTTTTGTTGAATCAGCATTATTCTTTTTAAAAAGAGGATTTAATTTTTGTAAAATTAATAAAAAATTGGATTATAAAAAAAAGAATATAATTTTATTACATAAAACTATTTAACTTCTTTTTCTTTTTCTTTTTCGTTGACTGTTAATATCTTCTAAAACTCTTTCATTAATATAATTTCCCTTGTTTAATTTTGAATAAGAGATATTGTCAACACTTTCTGAATATTTTTTTTCAGGATGATTTTCACGTAATCTTTGAATGTATAATGAAATAATTTTTGATAAATAAGTATCTTTAGTAAAACGACCATCAATGGTAATGCTTTCAATACCCATTTCTTTTAATTCATCAATTTCATCAATTAAACACAGCATATCATTATTGAAGAAATGACTTTGATTATTATAGTCGAAATAAATTTTATATTTTGCTTTATTTTCTTTATCTTCAAGCACAACATATTCTTCCGGTTCTATATCTAAATCAAATCCTTCATTTAAATTTGAAAAATCATCTTTGGATACCATTATTTCTTGATTTCCTTGTACAATTAATTCTAGGTTAGTATTGTATTTTTTTGATTTTTTAACTAATTCTTTAATTTCTTCCTTAGATAATTCGCTTGATATTGTTGTAGATTTAAAATTATTTTTTGACAACATTGCAACACTATATTCATTCCAAATATTTAAATTGTGTGAACCGTATACATTGTTTTCAGGGAATGTGATTGTTAATGATGGTGAATCACCCATTATTGAAATGTTTATGCCATCTTTTTTAAGGTTATTATTTATTATTTTTATTTTTTCAAGATCTTCATCTGATGTAAATGCTGATAATACCCAAACTAATTCTTTATCTATGGCAATTTGTCTTGCTTTGCGTAGTATGTCTTCAATGTTTTTGAAGTAATCTTCTTTATTGTTGTAAATGTATGATGGATCGAAGTATATGCTATCAATTGGATTTCTATTAGCAATAGTTAATAATTCTAAGTTGTCCACATATACATTTAATTTCATATATTCTGTCTTTTTAACATCACTATTTTTATTTTTATTTTCCTTGATATATTTCTTAATTTTTTTACGTAAACTACCAGCATCATTAGGGTTAGGTATGAAATAATCTAATAGTTTTTGTGATGCAATTTCTAAAACATTACGTCTAATATTATTAATTTTACCAATAGGCATAAAAACATTATCAGGTAAATTTGTAACTTTCACATTATCAACAATAAAAGGAGTGTTACCACTTTTTACCATTTGATTAATAATAGTTTCTTCATCTAATGGCTTGTTAATAGCATCATCAAATTTACGTTCAGATTTATACCCAAAACTAACAATATCCTCATTTATTTTAAAACTAGCATTAATAATCATGCTACGTTTCTTATTGGCAGTAATATCCATAGATAATGGGATATGAGGTTTAATAATTTCCTTCTGGAACTGTTTCTGCCTATCATGTAATTCCTTGGAATAACTAATATAAACCTCAGAACCAACTCTAATATCCCTAGTAGTTTGAATATGTATAAATTCATCATTCTGTTCAACAATCTTATCTAAATAAATACCACGAATATGATTATTATGTTTAAAACCAATACCATCACCTTTTTGTAAAACAGGATGGTCTTTATTATCAAAATGAATAACCACATCCACACCATCGATAGAAGTAATCTTACCTAAATACAATCCCTGATGGAAAGAACTTCTTCTACCCATAACTTGACCCGGATTATCATTTAAAATATAACCATTAGTATAATACCTATTAAATATTAAATTCAAATCTTCTTCAAGCTTTTGAATTAACTCATCATTAGATTCATCATCTAAATGATCAATTAATTTTCTATAAGTACTCACTACAGTAGCAACATAATCCTCAGATTTTAATCGACCCTCAATTTTTAATGAAATAATCCCAGCATCAGATATAGCTTTAACATTCTTGTAAGTTGCAAGATCATGAGTTGATATTAAACAACCATTACTAATACTATGATTATGATAACGAAGTTTATACATTGATCTACACGGTTGCGCACAAGCACCCCTATTTGCGCTACGACCAGAAATAAATGAAGACATATAACAATCTCCAGAAATACAATAACATAAAGAACCATGTCCAAATACTTCTAAATCCATAGGAATATTATCTTCCCGAAGTTTTGTTGAAATATTTTTTATTTCATCAATAGGCAACTCACGAGGTAAAATAACTCTTTTAATTCCCTCATTATAAGCCCATATAACACTATTATAATCACGTAATGTCATCTGTGTTGAAGAATGAACTTCCATCTCTGGCAAAAACTTCTGAATTAAATAAACCAGACCAATATCTTGAACAATAACTGCATCCACACCAATTCTATACAAATATTGTACATATTTTAATACTTCAAGAATTTCATTACTATTAAATAATGTGTTAACAGTAACATGAACGGAAGCACCATTTAAATGAGCATAACTTACAGCTTGTTCTAACTCTTCTGAAGTGAAATTTTGAGCAAAAGCTCTAGCACCATATCTTTGTCCAGCAATATAAACTGCATCTGCACCTGCATTAATTGCTACAACTAATATATCATATGAACCTGCCGGTGCTAACAATTCTGATAAAACCATTTAAATACTCCTAAATTATTCATTAAAAATAAGTTACTGATATTATTTATTATGTTTAAAATACAAATATTTTAGTAATTTTATATATAATTATTATATATAAGAAAAATAAAATAATTAGGTTTTAACATGATATTAGAACAATATCCAGCAATTTATTCAAATTTAAGACTAATAATTGACATATTGCTGGCAATAGGAATACCTATAATAATATACAAAATAATTATAAAATTCATTAAAAAATTTGGAGAATATGATTCAATTTCTATCACCTCTTTAGATTTATTAACAAGAATAATCAGGTATTTAACGGGGATACTGATTGTTTTAGGGATTCTGAATATACTAGGAATAGACATTCACTCTTTAATTGTTAGTGTAGGATTAGTGAGTTTAGCAGTAACATTAGCTGCAAAAGACACGTTAAGTAATGTTATTTCAGGTGCAATAATAATAATTGAAAAAAGATTTGTCATTGGAGATATGATTGAAATAGATGGACTAAAAGGACAAGTTCAAAAAATTGGATTTAAATCTGTTGAATTATTATATAAAAAGAAACATATGGTCATTCCTAACGTGTTATTTACAACAAAACCATTTATTAACCATACTCGAAACGGTTACTATGCAATATATTTTAATGTAAATATGTTAAACAGATACAATTTTGATGAAAAAATAGCACAACTTGAAAAAATATTGGATGATTCAACATTAATCTTAAAAGAACCTAAATACATTCTTTTAATAAAAAATATCACTACAGCGGGAGTTGAAGTTACAGTTAAAGCCTATATTGAAGACCCAACAATGGATTCAAAAGTTGTAGCAGAATTAATTAAAAAAATAAAAAGAGAAATGGTATTGGAGGATATGTATTAAAAATACTTATTTTGCTGCAGATTCATCAGATAATAATTCAGCAGTAAAAATTTTAATTCCTAATTTCCCTGCCATTAAATCTTTTGTTTCTTTACCGAATAATTGGAATTCTTCAGTCTGCATGTGTTTTTGTAAAGCTTCTGATGATTGCCATCGTTCAACAAAGAATAATGTTTTATCTTGAACATTTTCATACAAATCATAACTAATATTACCTTCATGGTTTCTGGAAGCTTCAATAAGAGGGGTTGCTTTTTCAATTATTTCATCTTTTTTTCCTTCTTTTGGTTCTAAAGCTGCATTAACTATTATCATAATATACATCTCCTTTGTTGATAGTTTATATTAACTTTTATTTAACAGTATCTAAAAAAATAGGAAGAGTATATGTTAAATATACTCTAAAATAAACAAACGTTAATATTTTTATAATTTAACTGGTAAAACAGATGTTTGATCTGCATAATTTTCATTACCATAATATGAAGCCGTTATATTATGAATATCCTCATTTTCATCTATTTTATAATTCACTGTCAAATATTCTTCAATAAATATATTGCAATAGATGCTTTTACCATTTATTTTAAAAGCTATGAAACCACTCTCAGGAATACCTTCATTGCTTATTATCCTTAATGAAATGTTAAGCATATCCTCTTTAATTACATAATCAATAGATAGATTAATTGTTTTTTTATTTTCTTTAATATGTGAAAAATTACTATGTTTATTATACATATTATTTCCAGTATAAATTAAAGAAATATTATACTCATTTTTAAAATTACAATTAATTTTATGGTTAGTTAGATTAATAAATCCATTATTGACTTTTAATGTTTTAATAGTTCTTCCATTGACTTTAATAATAACTGATCCTGAGTTTACGTAGTTATTATTTTCATCTAAAATATTTCCACTAATATTTAATAAATTTCCTGAAAGACTATGATGAATTATGCTATGAGTATCATATTTAACAACAGAGACCTTAGACATATTAGTAAAAGGTTGAGATAAATCATCAGATTCACAAATGATTTCTATTGTATAATCTTTTTTAACTAGTGTCTTGTCTAATTTAAAATTTTCAATAATCAATGTGTTGTTTTCAAACTTCATATTAAGATTATTTACTTCTTTGTATTTGAATAAAAATTTAATATTGTCAATTTTATCTTTATTGTAATTATTAATCACTGCAGAAATATTGATTACTTCACCAGGATGTGCATATATTTCTTCAATAGATATCGTGGGCTTGATAAAACTTATTTCTTTCACAAAAGAATAATTATTGTTGTTAATGTCATCTATTTGGAAAGATAAATTCAAATCATCATAAATAATAGGTTTTGTATTAAATTTTATAATTTTAGTTTCATTAATGTCTAAATAAGTTAGTAAAAACTTATTATTAACAGTATCATAGGTTTCATTTGAATTCACATAAATTAATTCATTTGGTAAAATATTATTAAAGGTTATGTTCTTTGCAATAATATTACCAGAATTTTTAATAATTAAATCAAAAGTTATGTAATCACCATAAACATAAGTTTTGCTAATATTGTTAATTTCTAAGTCAAATTCCTCATTATATAATGACATTTCTACATTTTCTGATAAATTCTTGAAATCTGTATTTCCATCAAAGAATAAAGTTAATTTATCAAGACTATTATTATTAATATTGTGTAATAAATTAAAATTATTATTTAAGACATCATATTCTCCTATTATTAGATCAGTATCCTTTAGAAATATTTTACTGGTTATGCTGGTATTATAGATTGGATCACTTTCAACAGTACCAACAATATTTAACAAATTTTCATTTACGTTAGATTTAATATTTAAATAAGAGTTAAGATAGTTTCCTTTATATTCATTATTATTAACAATCTTAAAGTTTTTAATTTCACCTTTAAATAAATTCAAAGCTGTATTATTATAAAACTTTGAATTAATTACATTCATAGTTCCAGTTAAATCATATAATACTCCAAAATCCATGATGGAAGTGTTGTTTGAGAATGTGGAGTTTTCTATTGAAGTAATACTATTTGAATTATAGTTTCTTATTCCACTAGTTTTGTTAGCAACATTATTAGAAATGGTACAGTTATTAATAGATAAAATAAATTCGTCATTAACACTTTCGTAACCATTACTTATTATGGAGTCATCAATAAAATTATTCCTTATTTTAGTATTATTGATGGTTGTACTTTTATTATTGGATATTATTGTTTTAGCTTCATTTTCTGAAAAGATTGAATCGTTTATATCCAAATAATTGTTATTCGTTATAATGTTATCTAGAATGTTGTTGTTAAAACTACAATTCTTTAATATGCTTTTTTCATTATTTGATAAGATACTTGAACTATTTTCTTGATTAAACTCACAATCTTCTAATGTTAATGTGGTTTTGTAATTAATTATTGATGAAATGTTACAGTAGTTATTGGTGAAGGTTGAATTTTTTATATTTGTAGTAGTATCTCCCAGAATATGTATGATTGAACTTTTAATTGCATAATTATTTGTAAAATCACAATTTGTAATATTTATTTCGGTACTTGTTGTTACTTTTTCATTAATATAAATTACACTTCCGTCTAAATTTCCACTATTGTTTTTAAATGTACAATTATTTATGTATGTACTTCCATCGGTAAATATTACTCCACCACCTATAGGATACTGATTAGCATTGTTGTTTTCAAAAGAAACATTATTTAAAATTATTGTTCCATAGTTTTTAATTGCAGGACCATAATTATCTTGCATATTGACTATGCTTAAATTGTTTATAATTAATTTGATCTTCTTGGATGTGGTTAAGAATGGTCTTTGATTTTTACCATTTATGATTGAGTTGTTTCCATTTATCACAATTTCTTTTTCAGTTTCTGAACTAATATCTCCCTTGAATGTGGAAATTAAATTATAATTATTTTGTTTTAAGTTAATTTCATGTTTTTTTATTGTGGATTCATTTATTTGTTCAAGTGCGTCGCTTAATTCCTTGGAAGTTTTAACGTATGTTTGTTCTATATTTTCTTCATTGTTTTGTATTTCTTGTTGTGTTGGTTCTTCCGTGTAGTTTTCTGCAGCATATATTCCATTAGAAAGTATCAGTATACTTAATAAAAATATTAGTATTGCTGCATATTTTTTTATATTCATTATTTAACTTTAAAACTCCTGTATATTTTATAATTATTTTTAGTCATTTTAAACAATGACTACTAATTTATTTATATAATTAAATATTTATAATTTATTCTTACTAAAATTATATATTTAAACAATAATAATATAAAAAATATTAAAGAAATCATAAAATCATATAAAAAAAATCTTGTAATACAAAAACAATTTGTGCTACAATAATCAAAAATAGAAAATAAAAAACTAATGGGATATGTTCAATGAATTATCTGTAAAATAACCATCAACACATAAAAAATTCAGAAAAAAATAATAAAAAGTGTGGAAAAACATTTGAAACTCCCTCAACTGGTTTTCAAATGATTAATCCTCTTTTTAAATATTGAAGAATTTTTTAGTATTTGCAGTAACTATCTCTGCCAACTCTTCATATTCCATATTCATCTCTTTAGCAATACGTTTTAATATATGTGGTAAATATTTAGGATCATTCCTATTTTTCTTAGGTTTTGGACTTAAATCACGAGGTAACAAAAAAGGACCATCAGTTTCAATCATTAACCTTTCAGGAGGAATTACTTTTATTGCTTTTAATAACTCATCATTTCTACGTTCATCACAAATCCAACCTGTAACTCCAATATAACAACCTAAATCTAAATAATCCTCAGCTTCATATTTTGTACCAGTAAAACAATGAATCACTGATTTTTTAGCAATATTTGAATGTTTGCGCATAATCTTAGCAAAATCATCATAAGATTCACGATCATGTAAAAATAAGGGCATTTCTAATTCTTCTGCAAGTTCAATCTGTTTTTCAAACCATTTTCTCTGAACCGGTTGTGGAGAATAATTTCTATTATAATCTAATCCACATTCTCCAATAGCAACAACACAATCCTCCTGTGCCAGATTTCTTAAAGTATTAATAGTATTTTCATCACAAGTTTTAGCATCATGAGGATGAACACCACAAGTAGCATAAACATAAGAATTATCTCTAGCATAATTGACGGCATTAACACTGGATTTTATGCTACTTCCAGTAATTATAGCCTTTTTCACACCAACCTTTTCAGCTTCTTTCAATACATTTAACCTATCTTTATCATAAGATTTATGCATCAAATTAAGTCCAATATCAATTAATTCCATACTTTTTTTCTCCTAAAAATTATATAATAATGTTCCAATATTAACGGTTAAATTTGCTTCAATAAATGCAGCAATAAATAACATGATAACTATTAATAGAGTTAACATAATAACATCAATGAACATTTTTATAAAATTATTACATCCATTTAAGAATATTTCCCTTTTATTTGGTTTATTTAATTTTATCCCATTTAACAGTACTAAAAATGCATGCGTAATTCTTAAACCACCAGCACTTGCAAGTATTATTGCACTTAATTCAATTATTCCATGAGGAACTGTAAATGCCAAGAAGTAATCAATCTTAGTTATTGCCCCTGAAAAACCGATGAATAACGCATTAAATATTAACGAATATATTGTATGAGTACTGAAATATAAACCACCAATAATCATACCAAGTGCTACTGATAAATTATTCCAAAATAATGAAAATGTTTCTAAAGCAATAGTTCCTTCTCGAACACCGTTATGTAAATTCTCTACGGATGGTGCAACTAATGGTTGGAAAATTCCCGGATAGAAATATCCCAGAAGTAAAAATATTACAAATATTATTAATGAAAGAATAATATGATATTTTACTCTTGGTAAAAAGGATAATATTTTAAATTCATCTTCTTCCAGGTTAGGATAATCTTTTTGATTATAATATATTTTTTCTAAGCATCTTGTAATTAACACTCCCGTTAGTGGGATAATAATAAATAAAGCATAACTGTCTTTTATAAAATTATAACATAAGATACTTGCTATTATGTATATTAAATAACTTATCTTAGAATATCCCTGTATAACTGATTCTGTGAGTATCAATGTTAATAAAATAATTAACGGAATTTCTAAATCAATTATTTCGGTAAAATTAACCTTTGTAGCCCATGCACACAATGAATATATTAATATTGTAAAAATTAGTGGTGCAATATACCTTGTAGGTTCAATTTTATTTGACTCTTGTCTTACATCTTTTTTTGAATGTCTCTTGAATGTTTTTTCAAGATTTGTGAAGTAGATTATGTTATGTTTCGTATCTTCTTTTTCGTTATTGTCTATTTCTTTTTTATCCATATTCTACCTCCATCTATAATAAATATATATTATTATTTCTAATAAGTTATTCATAAATTAATTGTTAATTATATTAATAGTTTTGTAGATAAACTTTATTAGTAAGAAAAAAAAGGGTTGTACTATGGATTTAATAATGTTAGGAACAGGAAATGCATCAGTAATCAATTGTTATAATAGTTGTTTTTTGTTGAGTGAGGGTAGTGATCATATTTTGGTTGATGGTGGTGGTGGAGGTCAAATCTTTACTCAGTTAAGTGCTGTTAATGTGGATTGGAGGTCAATTCATAATATAATAGTTACACATAAGCATATGGACCATTTAATAGGAGTACTTTGGATAGTTAGGATGTTTTGTCAACATATTAACCGTAACGAACATGATGGATTATTATACATATATTCTCATGAAGAAGTAATTTTTTTAATTAATGATTTTATAAAAAAATTCTTGGAAGAAAAAGATTATGAATTATTAAACAAATGCCTTTTTTTAATTGAAGTAGCTGATGGTGAAAATATTAAAATAAATGATAAAAAGGTTACTTTCTTCGATATAGGTTCTAAAAAAGCAAAACAGTTTGGTTTTAAGATAAATTATGGTGGAAATAAATATTTAACTTGTTGTGGTGATGAACCGTATAATAGTATTAACGAAAGATATGTTAAAAATAGTGAATGGTTAATACATGAAGCATTTTGTTTGAAAAGTGAAGAAAAGGAATTTAAAGCATACCAAAAAAATCATTCTACAGTAGCTGATGTCTGCGAAGTTGTTGAAAAATTAAATATAAATAATTTAGTATTATATCATACTGAAGATAAAAATATTAAAAATAGGAAAGAATTATATCTTTCAGAGGGTAAGAAATATTATTCCGGAAATTTATATGTTCCTGATGATTTGGAAGTAATATCTCTTTAGTTCCTTTGTATAACAATTTCTATAGTAGAAACATTGGTGCTTGTACCATCGTCACGGAAAATCTCTTCAGTTGATAATCGAACTTCATCATCGTTTGCATCAGTAATAAATCTATTAGTTACTATTTCTGCTACATCAACAGCTTTACTGATTGATTTTCCTCTTGATTTTATGGTTATTTTATCTAAACCTTCAAGCATTCTTGTGTTGATGGCTAAAACATAATTCATAGCAGGTTTTCTTCCAATATACATTAATGAATCATTAAAATTATTTCTTTCAATTTTATTGTTTGATTCAGTAGTTTCTGATTTATTAATGTTGTTGTTTGTACTTGTTGTTTGTATGGTATTTGTGTTAGTTGTAGTGTTATCGTTATTATCTACAATTAATCCTAGTTTTCTTAATTCTTGTGTAAATGATAAATTTTCACTCATTGTATTAAACCTCTAATCTAATCCTATATTTATCTTTGTATTTTATGATAATAATATTTTTTTATAATAAAAAATATTCATTATTGGATTGATGATTGTAATATAAATTTATTATTCATATTTTTTTAAGATTAAATTATTCAATAAAATTATATATACTGTAAATTCTCTAAATTAACTTATTTTGTAGTATTTCTTTTGTAAATAGAATTTCATCTTTTATTGTTGCTTTATACTTTTTTTAATAACCATGATGCTCTAGAACATGAAACATTTTGTAACGTGGAACTTTTAAAATATCATGAGTATTTTGACGATTATACTCCTGAGATAATTCATTTAATTCTTTAAAAACTCTGCCTTCAGCAATACGAATAATAAATTTAATATCATCAACATTCAAGATTTCATCAGGATTTTCTAATAATCTATCTAGTTCTTCGTTAAATTTAATTATCTCAACAGCTAAAGCACCATTATAATGTAATTTATTATCAATACAATAAGCTAATAAATATTTGTAGTACTGTTTGAAAAAATATAATTCTTCAGTAAAATCTAAAATATTCAGTGTTAAATTTTTAGTATTCATTTCTATATGCTCCTATTATAAATATTTAAAAATAAATTTAAATATTTTTATATGATTTCTTATTTTGAAAGTAAATTTGATATGGTTTAAGTGATATAAATAATAGTAACAATGTAGGAGGTTATAAATGAATTATAAACAATTGTTTTGGAATCCAATAGCTTTTTTTATTAGTTTGTTCATGAGTGTTATCATGCCAGCAATATTTGCTATTCCTATGGGGATGCCTCTGGAAATATGTTTATTGTATTGGCCTTTAAGATGGGTTGTAGCTTATTTCATAGTTACATTATTTGTTAACAAAATAGCTTTCAAACTTGCTCAAAAAGTATTTGGCTTTAAGCCTGGTTTTTAAGAAATTTTTATATAACTCTATTTTTTTTAATAAACTATTTATTTTAGCATATTTAAATTAATTATTAGAAATTTTTTTTTATTGGTGGTTTGATGGTCAGAGATCGACATGTGATAGAAGCATTAGGAAAAGCAGAAGTGGTTATTGAAAATGGTGAAATAGTCAGTATAGCTGAACCTCTTATTGATTATTGTCCTATATTTGGAAAATATCACAAGATAGAACATATTACTAAGGAAGATATAAGAAAAAATATACAATATAGAATAGATGACTTTGGTATGTGCACTAAAAATAGAGTGCTGAAAATGGATGACATGTTGTCTGTAGGTATATCTGAAATATTAAGAAGTAATGTGGAATTAGGAAATATTGATTGTGTGGTTGGTGCATGTGAAGGAGCAGGAACCGTGCTGATGACTGATCCTGATTTGGTTCAGGGGGTTGGTGGAAGAGTATCTGGTTTGGTTAGCACTACTCCTATACCTGAAATAATTAGTGTTATAGGTGAAGATAATGTATTAAATCCTGAAACAGCAGAATTAAATCAACTTGAAGGATTAAAGCTTGCAGTTGAAAAAGGATATAAAAATATTGCAATAACAATTATTCCATGTGAAATGGTTCATGAAATACGTGAATATCCTGTTCCAAGTGATGTAAATGTTTACATATTTGTAGCTCATACTACGGGTACATCAAAGCAGTTAGTTGAATCATTATTTGAAGATGCTGATATAATAACTGCTTGTGCTTCTAAAGAAGTTATTGACATGGCTAATGTTAAAAAGCCTTATTATTATGGTAGTTCTGTTCCTATATTTGCAATAACTGATGAGGGTAAACGATTTTTGGATGATCGTTTAAGTCATATAAATAAATCATTAAGTGTTAAAGATTATCCTTTGGATTTAAGTAAAATGTCAAAACCATTGAAGTAAATAAACATATATTAAAATTTTAATATATCTTATATTTTTTTTAATTTTATTGAAAATTTCTATAATTTTTCTATTTTAAGCACGTTTAAATTTTATTTTTTTAAAAATTTATTTATATAAATCAACATAGTTGTAATTATCATGATAATTCATGATAAATTATATATACTATACTAACCAACATATAACTAGTGAATTTACTAACCAAAAAACAGAAAAATTCTTAATAATACAATAACTATCGGAGGAATTGAATGGCAATAAAAAATGTAGTAGTAGCAGGTGGAGGAGTACTTGGAAGTCAAATAGCATTTCAATCTGCATTTAAAGGATTTAACGTAACAATATGGTTAAGAAGTGAAGGTTCAATAGAACGTGCACAACCAAAACTAGATAGGTTAAAAGAAATATATATTAATACAATGGAAGAAATGAAAACAAATCCTCAAGCATACTGCAGAGGATTCAGTGACAAGACAGATTTAACAACAGAAGAAATAGATGAATTAAAAAGCAAAGTTGAATCTGCTCACAGCAATATAAAATTAACAACAAGTTATGAAGAAGCAGCAAAAGACGCTGATTTAATAATAGAAGCAATTGCTGAGGATCCAAAACAAAAAATTCCATTTTACCAAGAATTAGCTAAATACATGCCAGAAAAAACAATATTGGTAACCAATTCATCAACATTGTTACCAAGTGCATTCGCAGAATATACTGGTAGACCAGCAAAATATTTAGCATTACACTTTGCAAATGAAATATGGAGAAACAATACTGCGGAAGTAATGGGACACCCAGGAACCGAACAACAATATTATGATGAAATAGTTCAATTTGCAGAAGATATAAATATGGTTCCATTACAACTAAAAAAGGAACAACCAGGATACATACTAAACTCAATGTTAGTACCATTTTTAAGTGCAGCAGAAGCATTATATGCAAACGAAGTAGCAGATCCAGAAACTATAGATAAAACATGGATGTTAGCAACAGGAGCTCCAAACGGACCATTCAGAATACTGGATGTGGTAGGATTAACAACAGCATATAATATAGTGATTATGAATCCAGAAGCTAAAGATCCAACAACTACGCCTGGAAAAATAGCAGCAAAATTAAAAGAAAAAATAGATCAAGGAAAAACAGGAATAAATGCAGGAGAGGGTTTTTACAAATATAATTAAATAAAAAATATTTTTTTAACTCTTTTTATTTTATTATTTTTTTTAACAATCTCTATTTTTTAAATTATTATTCTTTTTCCTAATTTTCAACAAAAAAAATTTAAAATAGGGGATATTATGGCAAAACATGTAAGTTTAATGTTTGATAACACATTTGAAGGAGAAGAAAAAGAAGTAGTAGACAGATTAGTAGTATTACAAAAAGCATTATTAAATAAAGATATAGAAAAATTAGATAAACTATTTGACGATTCATTTGTATTAATAAGAGGATCAGGAAGACGTGAAACAAAAAATGAATTCTTATCTGATATAAAAGAAGATGTACTTCACTACCGTGAATCAAAAATAGAAATTCCATCCATAAAAATAAAAGAAGATAAAGCTTCAATAATAACAATTGTAAATCTCAGAACCTGTTTATTAGGTGTTCAAAGTATATGGGATTTAGATTCAAAATTCAAACTTAAAAAAGTAGATGGTGAATGGTGCTTCATAAAATGGGACACATCATACACACCAAAAAAACACGAAGATCAATAATTATTATTTTTATGAAACTAGGTGGGAACAACCATCTATTTCACATATCTTATTTTACTCTCATCAATCTCTGATAAATTGTGTGGTTCTAAATCAAATTCTTTCACACCTAAAGACAAAATACCTACGATACGATACTTATTTTCCAATGATAAAATTTCTTTAATCACACTCTCTGATGAATTATCATTAGCATCAAATCTTAAATGTGACTGACACCAACAACATCCAATATTTAAACTATTAGCCATCAAATCCATATAAGCTAATGCAATCGAAGAATCTTCAATCCAAGTATCAGATTTATCACTATCAGCAGCTACAACAATAGCAGTATCACAATCTTTAAGCATGGTTGAACCTGAAGCTTTAGATTTGGATAATTTTAATAAAACATCTTTATTTTTAACTACAATAAATTCACAAGGTTTTCTATTACGACTCGTTGGTGCTAATAAACCTGCTTCTAAAATTCTTTGAATATTTTCTTCAGGTATCTCATCACATGTATAATCACGAATACTTCTTCTTTTAAGTATAATATCAATTAAATTCATATATAACAACTCCTTCTTATTATTTTAATCAAATTCAGAAATGTGTGGATTTGTATATTGTCCATGATTTTGAGTTTTATCATCATATTGGATGGAAAATGTAGGACAACGATGTAAACATCTTAAACATATTAGGCAATTATCAGCAATCCATACAGGTTTTCCATCAACCATTTCAATAGCATTAATAGGACAATCCTTTGCACACAAAGAACAAGAAATACAATTATCCATCACATGTAAATGTTTAGTTTGACTACATTCGTCATATGTTTTTTCATAGTTTTCTTTATCTTTCTTAAAGTTTAATCTAGGATTTATAGGGGTTTCTTTCTTATCCATAATAAAAGGCTTAATAAAAGATAATTGTTTTTCAACATAATCTGTTTCTATTCTCACCTTTTCTTTATCAGTATAATCAAATACAACAGTCCAAGTATCAGGCATTGTTACTTCGAACTCCGCATTTAACTTAATATTCATATCTTCCAAATACTCTTTCACATATCCTAGGGCATAACCGGTAGTAGTACCATAACTTGCAATACAATAAACATAAGTATCTGGTTTAACATTTATTTTTACTTTTGAGAAGAAATCATCAACTAATGAAGGTAATTTCAAAAAGTACGTGGGAACTATAATTCCTAAAGATTCATTTTCAGGAACATTTAATTCATTAATATCATTTTTCATACACTTGATAATTGAAATAAATTTCTCTTCATTATCATTTGCAATTTGTTGTGCTAAATATTTGTTATTTCCTGTTGCTGAAAAATAAATTATCATATTTTCACCCGCTAATACGTATTATGTATTAACTTACTTCACCTTCTGATTCAAACTGTTTATATAAATTATAATAATATCCATGGGTATTACTTATTAATTCATTATGTGTACCTTCTTCTATTATTTTACCATCATCTATAACTAATATTTTATCCGCATTTTTTATAGTGGATAATCTATGAGCAATAATAAAACTGGTTCTATTCTCCATCAATCTATCCATAGCATCTTGAATAAGTTTTTCTGTTCTAGTATCAATACTTGATGTAGCCTCATCTAATATTAATATCTTTTTATCTGATAATATGATTCTTGCTATAGTAAGTAACTGTTTTTGACCTAAAGATATATTATCAGTATCTTCATTAAGTTCAGTATCATAACCATCAGGTAATTGCATTATAAAATTATGTGCATAAGCAATCTTGGATGCTAGAATCACATCATCATCAGTTGCATCTAAATTACCATAACGTATATTCTCTTTAATACTACCATTAAATAACCAAGTATCTTGAAGTACCATTCCAACTAATGATCTTAAACTATTTTTATCATATTTTTCAATGTTTACCCCATCTATCTTTATTTCACCATTATCTATATCATAAAATCGCATTAATAACTTAATAATAGTAGTTTTTCCAGCACCCGTATGTCCAACTATTGCAATTTTTTCACCCTTATTTGCAGTGAAACTTAAATCTTTAATAATTGGTTTTTCATCATAAGCAAATTCAACATTTTCAAATGAAATATTATCATTAATGTCCATAATTTTTAGTGATGCACTATTTTCTTCATTTTCTATTTCCAAAAATTCAAAAATACGTTCAGTTGCAGCTAATGCAGTTTGAACTAAATTCATTACTCGTGTTATCTGTTGTATCGGTTGGGTGAAGTTTTGAATATACTGGAAAAATGCTAAAATGTCACCAACCATTATACTTCTTTCTAATACTAAAATTGCTCCAATAACTGCAATTATCACATAGGATAAATTTGATATAAAGTTAATAACCGGTCCCATTAAACTTGAATAAAATTGTGACTTCCATTCAAAAGTGTACCATTTCTGGTTATCATCAACAAATTTTTCTAATGATTCATTTTCCTGATTATATGATCTTATAGTATCGTGACCACTGAATACTTCTTCTATTTGAGCATTAATTTTACCTTTGTAAACTAATTGGTCTTTATAGTATTTTTGTGAACGTTTCATTATGAAACTAATTATTATAAATGATAAGGGCACTAAAACTATTGTTAATAGAGTTAATGTAATGTTTATGCTCATCATCATTATGAATACTCCAACTATAGTAATTATAGCCGTCATGAACTGTAAAAAAGTTGAAGTAATCCCCGTTTGTAATGAATCTACATCGTTAGTAATTCTGGATAAAATATCTCCTCTTTTATTTTTATCAAAATCTTGCATGGATAACAGGTTAATCTTCTCAATTAAACGTTTTCTAATAGTATAACTTATGCTTGTGGATATTTGTGTTAAAAACCAACTTTGTAAGTAAGTAAACACGGCACTAATGACATATAATACTGTTGCAAGAATCAATAAATAGAACAGTTCAGTAAAATTTATAGTTCCCGTACCTTTAATCAATAAGTTTAATCCATCAAAGATTACTGTAGTAGCTTTTCCTATTAATAAAGGTCCAATAACATTAAAAGATGTACTTATTAATGCACAAATAAATGTTATAAATATCTTTAATTTATAAGTCTGTAATAAGGATAATACTTGTCTTATAGCTTTACGGGTATTGTTTGGTTTGGATACCTTTCGTCGATCTCGTCGAACACGAATATTATCCTTTTTACGTAAGGATTGCTCTTCACTCATAATGAATCACCCACACTACCTAATTGGGAAGTGATAATTTCCCTATACAATGAGCATCGATTTTTTAATTCATTATGATTACCTTTATCAATAATTTTCCCATTATTTAAAACAATTATCTCATCAGCATCCTTAATTGAACTAATACGCTGAGAAACAATAAGAACAGCACTATTCTGTGTAATCTTCCTTAAATTATTTCGAACTTTTTTCTCAGTAGCAACATCCAATGCTGAAAAACAATCATCAAATAAATAAAAATCATGATTTCCAATAATTGCCCGTGCAATAGATAATCTTTGTTTTTGTCCTCCAGAAAAATTTGATCCTCCTTGTGAAACATCCATATCTAAATCAGTAACAAATTCAATTGCCTGGGAATATTCCAATGCTTCAATCATTTCTTCTTCACTTGCACCAGAATTACCCATAATCAGATTAGATTTTACACTTCCACTAAAAAGAACAGCTTTTTGTGGAGCAAGAGCTAATTTTTCACGTAATGCATGTAAATCCAATTTTTTAATATTAACATCATTAATCATAATTTCCCCAGAGGAAACATCTTGTAAACGTGGAATTAAATTAAGTATCGTTGATTTACCACTACCTGTTCCACCAATTATGGCAGTAGTTTTACCAGGATATAATTTAAAGTTAATATCAGTAAGTGTTTCTTTTTCTGCACCAGGATAAGAATATGAAACATTTTTAAATTCCAACACTTCCTTTTCAGAGGTAATAACCTTCTTTCCACCAATTATTGTAATATCTGTTTTAAACACATCTTCTATACGATTAGCAGATACCAGTACTCTTGGTAACATAATAAGAAATCCGCCCATCATAATAAAAGATGCAACCATCTGTGTAGAATACTGTACGAATGCAATAATGTCTCCTGTAAGAAGAGAACCATTTAATGCATCAAATGTTCCAAAATACAATATTAGTATAATCATCAAATTTAATATAAGATTCATGGCAGGAATTAGAATTAACATTACTCTATAAACATGTAAATTAACATTATAATATTCCTTGTTATGTTTTTCAAAACGATTATTTTCATAATCTTGTCTTACGAACGCTTTAATCACGGGAATGCCTATAAGTATCTCTCTAGAAACACGATTAATATCATCCACAATTTTCTGAGTTTTCTTAAAGTATGGAATAACATTCCAAATTACAACAATTAAAAGTATTGTCACTGAAATAAATGCAAGGAAAATTATCCATGAAAGATTAGATCCAATTTCAAACACTTTAATAAGACTTCCAATAGCAAGGATTGGAGCAAAAAGAAGTGTTCTGAACATCATTCCCATAATACTCTGAATCTGTGTAACATCATTAGTACTTCTGGTAATAAGGGATGCACGTGAAAACTTATTTAGTTCATTATTGGAGAATCCTAAAATTTTTGTAAATAATTCTTTTCTTAAGTCTCTAGCATAAGAAGAAGACACAATACTTGACAAATAAGATACTACAATAGTAGCTAATACTGAAATAACTACCATTAACATCATGGTTGTACCTATACTTGTTATTAAGTTAAAATCTGTGTTTTGAATACCTATGTTCACGATATCTGCGGTATATGAAGGTAATGTGAGATCACAATAAACCTCGATTATTAGAAATATAATCATTAAGATTAAACTGGGGATTTGTTTTCTAAAAATTCTTAAAATATTTCGCATATTACACCTCCATAATTTCTTTTTATTCACTTTTTCGTAACGTTAACATTTCTATAAGTTCAGCATCATTCATTTCAGTAATGAATTTCTCTCCACTACCTACTGTTAGTTCGGCTAACTCTTTTTTGTCATTTATCATTTCATTAATCTTTTCTTCAAAGGTTCCGTTAGTAATAAAACGATAAACCATTACATTATCCTTTTGTCCAATACGATAAGCACGATCAGTTGCCTGATTTTCCACTGCAGGATTCCACCATAAATCATAATGAATAATATTTGTAGCAGCAGTAAGATTAAGACCTGTTCCACCAGCCTTCAAGGAGATGATGAATATTCGTGTCTGTGTATTATTTTGGAATCTATCTACTAATGTGTCACGTTGTTTACGTGAAAGAGAACCATGAAGGAATAATACTTCTTCATTTAATTTTTCTTCGATAAGTTCTTTCATAATGTTACCCATTTCAACATATTGGGTGAATATGAGAACTTTTTCATTAGCTTCAATTATGTTTTCTAAGATATTAATAAGCACTTCCATTTTTCCTGATTCATTAATATCATACTTTTTGCTTTTGGTGTATTGTGAAGGATGATTACATATTTGTTTTAAAGAATTTATGAGTTTTAAAACAATACCCTTACGTTCAAATCCTTCAGAACTATCTAATTCAAGCATTATAGTATCGAGAGTTTCCTTGTATAAAGCTGCTTGATTCTTTGTTAAACTACAATAAACATCATTGGTTATTTTATCTGGTAAGTCATTAATAATATTTTTATCACTTTTAAGACGTCTAAGTATAAACGGTTGGGTGATAAGTTTAAAATTATCTAAAACATTCTGGTTATGTTCCTTTTCAATAGGAACGATATAATTCTGTCTAAACTTCTTTAAACTAGTTAAATAACCCTTGTTAATATAATCAAAAATACTCCAATACTCTGATAAACGATTTTCTACAGGCGTACCACTTAATGCAATCTTATTTCGTGATTTTATGGATTTAACTGCAAGAGTTTGTTGGGTGGCCGGATTCTTAATATTCTGTGCTTCATCAACAACAGTTAAAAACCATTTTTTTTCATTAAACTTCTCAACATCACGACGAATAACACCATAACTAGTTAAATAAATGTCATATTCTTCTTCCGGAAACTTACGGGAATTGCCATGATAAATATAACTAGACAAAGTGGGAGTAAACCTATTAATTTCCTGCTGCCAGTTCGTAAGTAAACTTGTAGGAGCAATAATCAAAATCTTAGCTTTATTGATTAATCCTTCATTTTTAAGATATAATCCTGTGGAAAGAACTTGTAACGTCTTACCAAGACCCATATCATCAGCGAGAATAGAACCAAAACCAGTTTTAATATTCTGGACAAGCCAAGAATAACCTACTTTCTGGTATGGTCTAAGCTGTGCATTAAGATTATCTGGCACTTTAGTTTCAGAACTTTTCTTAATATTTGACAACATTTCCTCAATATTTTCGTCAACTTCAACATCAGCGTAATCAATTTGTTTACTAAGCACTGCTTTAAGAAGTTCATTCTTATTAAGTTTCTGGGGAAGTTTTTCAATCTGTTTAATCAAAGATTTAGTTTCATTTTCGTCAAGAATAACATATTCATTAGCAATTCGAACTAAACCCCTTGAATTTTTTACTAATTCATTGAATTCTTCAATACTACAATTTATATCACCAAGAACAACTTTCCAATCAAATTTAACAATATCATTAAAGGTTAAATAACTTTTCTCATTTTTACTAGAAGCAATATCTAATGATAATTTAGGTCTGAAAATTTTCCTAAGATTCTTTGGAAGAATAATGTTGATACCTAACATCTCAAATAATGGTAAAGTATTCATAAAGAATTCAGAAAATTCTTCTAAATCAAAGTTAATTTCATGATAATTTAGAATATTATTTACTTCAGGGAATACTTCATTAATAACATAGACATCACTAAGAAGTTGTAATTTAATTTCATCATTATTGGTAGTTTCTATTACTTCAAGAATATTTTTCATTTCTGTATCATTAATATTTACTTCAACATCAACTTTAAAAATTCCATCGTCCTCTTCATTAATTACTAAAAATAATTCATATTCTCTAGAACTGAGTACAAACTTAGATAACCATTGATTTATTAAATTTTCATATCCTTGTTCTTCAAATTTGCTAAAACTACTGGCTTCACCAAGGAATAATTTAACGACACTGTTATCTAGTAATTTTTTCATAGATTGGGATATGGCAAATCGTTTATACTTATGGAATGAACCTTTAACAATAAAACTAACTAAAGTGATTATTTGATCAATCTTGGATAATCTTTTATTATTTAAAGTTAATAAGTCATCAGGACAGGTATATGCTAAGTTTCCTATAATCTGATTAATATTCTTGTCAAAAAATGCTGGAATCCATCTAATATGATAATCATTATTACTTTCAAAAAATTCCGGAATAAGTGCATGTTTTTTGATTAATTCCATAGAAAACTGATAAACGGTTCTTAATAATTCCAGATGTTTATTCCAATTTTTATGTTCAATCTGATCTAATTCTGTTAAAAAAGTGAATAGTAACTCTTCACTATGATATTCAGTTAACAAGGATTTGTATCCTGTTGTAATATTGTTTATACCATATTTTTCATTAATATCCATAGTAAATGTTTCCCATTTGTTAGGATAATTCCATTGTTCTAAAAAAGTATTATCTAACCATTCTTCAATATCATCAACATCTTTAGCTAATGAAACTTTTTCATGTCCCGAAAATTGCATATATGGCATATAACCTTTATTTTCGTTTCGGTCATATTTGTCAACAAATTTTTTCACATATCTTTCTAAAGAACCATAGATATTACTTAGAATACTTTTGAAATCTTTTTCATAAAACAGTGGAGAATCATTTAACAGAAGAAAAATGTTTTCTTTTAAATCATTAATGTCTGAAAAATCTATGTCATGACTTTCATTATTTGTATTGTCTTTATGTACAAATAGTTCATCAATATTCTTAATGTTATTGCTTGTTGGCTTGTAATTGAGTAATTCTAGTAAATCACATCCTTGAAGTTTAAAAACTTGAAATGGATCTTTATCAACTTCATGGGATATCATGTATATAACTCCAGCTATATGTTTGCAGATATAAGCATAATCTGGACAATCACATTCTGGATCAATATATTCGATGGATGTTGGAAATACTTGAATACCTTTCTCGTATAATGCTTCATGTAATTGTTCTGGAAGTTTATGATTAAGTAAAGATGATAATATGTATTCATTGTTTTTAACAGTTTCAAGTATGATGTTAATTTGCTCATTTGTGAATGTTCTGAAGGCAATGGTTACATCATAGTAATTATATGATTTTCCTGTGACTTTAGCTGTCACTATGTTTTTATCTATTTCTATATCATATACTTTTCCTGTATTTGCATATGATTTTCCGCGAGGGATTCTATTTGTAAGGTCAACACCTTGTAGTGCATCTAACCAATTTTTTCCCCACCAGCTTAACCCAAATTTCATGGTTTAATATTTATTTTTTGTTTTTCTTATTTTTTTGTAAAATATTTTTTTCATATTTTTTTATGAAAAATTTTTATTATTATTTTATTTATAAAATTTTATGAAATATTTATATAGTGTTTTAATCAAATAATTATTTAGGTAAATTATATAAAACAAAAATTTGATTAACATATATAAAAAAAAATAAGGGGTGAAAACATGTCACATGAAGAAAATCATGAATGCTGTAAAGGAAAGAATCACCACGATTCAGAAAAAGAATGTTGTCATGATAAAACTGAAAAAAAATGTGATAAAAATCCTGAAGAAAAAGAAAAATGTCAAAAAAGACAAAAATGTTGTCATAAAAAACGACAAACTATGCGTTTAAGAATTAACCAAATATAAACTGACCTTTTTTTTTAAACAGAATCATAAATCTGTTTAATTAAATCTTTTTGCTTATTTTTTAAAGAGTTAATATTAACCTCTAAAGAATCAATCTCTTTTAAACTTTTTTGAATATCAATTCTATCTTTTTCAACATAAGTATCAACATACAATTTAATATTTAAATTAAAATCATTACTCTTAACTTCATCAATACTACCTAAATAGGAGTACTTTTCTATTTCTGTCCTATTATTATATGCATCAATAATTCTAGTAATGTCTGAATCACGTAAAACATTCAGAGTATTGCCTTTTTTATAACTATTTGAAGCATCAATAAACATAATTTCATCATTTTCTGAACGATTCTTCCTAAAAATAATAATACAAGTTGGAATATTCTTAGGAAACGTTTTTTCTGGAAGTCCTATCACAGCATCAATATAATTATTAATGATAAAATTTTTTCTAATTTCTTTCTCAGCATTCGTTCTAAAAAGCACGCCCTGTGGTAAAGCAACAGCCATAATGCCATCATCATCTAAATGATAAATCATTGTTTCAATAAAAGCATAATCTGCTTTAGATTTAGGTGGTAACTTTTTATAACTATTAAAACGTTCATCATCTAATAATTCTTCACATGCATTCCATTTCTTCAAAAAAGGAGGATGTGAGATAATAGCATCCATTAAAGGTAACTTACGTTTAGCAGTAGTTGAATCCTCATTAAATATGAAAAAATTATCCGGTAAAACGTCATGCATAATCATGTTCATTCTAGCCATGTTATAATTTAACCTATTAAATTCCTGACCATAAAAATTAATTACAGTACTATGATTCTTTAATCTCAACAAACTGGAACAGGATCCACAAGCAGCATCATAAACATTAACTAATTTTTTGTCCTTGACAAATAATAATCCAGCTAACAAATCAGAAATTTCATTAGGAGTATAAGATTTTTTCATAAAAAATTTCATCAAATCATTAAACTCATCACTTTTCTCATTTTTAAAAGTTAATGAATCAATTTTAACAAGAACATCGTTAAAGAGGTTTTCAGTTTCTTTAAAAGATTTTATTTCCTGAAAATCAGTATTATCAAACAAATCATATAAACTTTTGTCTTTAAATTCGATATTGTGGATAGCATCATTTAATAATTGCAAACAATCGTTTTGATTAATTAAATTAGAATAAAGATTTTTTTCTTCAATAAAAAAACCTAATTCATTAATACTTTCCTCTTTAATTTTTTTACCATAAAATTCTATATTTTCATCATCAAAAGCTTCTCTAAAATTAATATCATATTTAAATAGTTTCTTATTATTCTCTTTTTCAATTTTATATGATAAATATTTATAAAAGATAGCGGCAAGTAAATCATTTTGATATTCTTCAAAATTCATATGTCCCCTTAAAATTTGAGAAGAATATGAAATAATCTCATTAATTGTTTCCATATATAATTACTCTCCAAAAATTATTTCTTCAATAACACTTTTTTCAATTTCTAATTGTTTCTCAATTAACTCTTTTTTTTCTTCATAAGTAACAATTAATGATTCATATAACTCTATATTATTTTCAATCATTTTAATATCAAAATTCTTAATATGACTTATATTTATTACTTTAATATTTGTTTGCTCGGAATATCTGTAAATCTGTTTTTTAATATATTCACTATTTAAATATAAATTCAATATTTCAGGGGAATAATCCTGATTAACTTTAATAATGGCATAATTGGATGTTGTAGTGATGTTATCTTCATTAAATTTAATTATCTGTGCTGTATATGGTGGTGTTAATCTAAGAATTATGTCTCCTTTCTTTAGGAGGTATTTGTCATTTAACTGTTTATTTGTTGTTATTGAATCTAATTTATCCTTATTAATCTTGAATTTATTATCATTGGTTAATGTAATAATTTTATAATTATAAATAGCTTTTTTGTCTTTAAATTGGGAATTTCTAATTCCGCTATGTATTCTTGCTATGTCCTGTAATTTTAATTTTTTAATTTAAATACCTCCCTTTTTTACTAGTTCTAATTATAATTATATATTATAATAATAATTATTTTTTTCCTATTTTTTTAGGAAAAAGATATTGGAATAAAAAAAATTCTAAAAAAAAACTAAAGACCCAAAAATAAATATTAATAAAAAAAAGATAAAAAATAGGAGATTAATCCATTAATTCTTCAATTCTAACCAATTCTGAAAAGCAAATACAACCAAAACCGGACTCATAACTGCCAACATTCCCTTTTTTGTCCTTATTATCAACACAAACACCACCTAATAATTCACATAGCGTAGGAATAGAAAATTTATTAAGTGACGAATTTCTATCAGCAGTAAATTGGAACTCATCCTGGGAAACAATACAAAGATCATGATGATAAGCATAAGTAATAATATAAGGATCAGCATCATCCGGACTTTCCAAAGCATAAGTATTAAAATAATCAGGATACTTTGATCTAAGTAAATTATAAGTATCTGCAATATCACTACTTATACTATCCTTAAAACAATCACTATACTCCTTACAGAACAATTCATCATCCAATTCATCTTTAACTTTATCAATAGATATTGCAGAACCGTCCTCTAACAATTTAACAAAATTACTGAAATGGACTGGAAAACATGATCTATCATATTGTTGTCCCTGTTGAAATCTGACAAAGATATTGGTATCAATCAAATATTTTGGATTATTCATCGTCTTCCCCCATTTAACTTGTTGATAACATAAGGAATAACTGTGTGAGGGACACCTAACTCATTAGATAAATCCATGTCATTAATTAACTCTTCATCATAAGCTTCTAACAATAATTCTACATATAAATGACCATTCTGGTTAAGATTTTTAGAAGCCATAGTTTTCAGTCGCTGTTGCTTATAGTTCCGTTTCTTCTTAGGTTTATCTTTTTTAACTTCTTTTTCAACTTCTAAAGTTTCTTTTTCATCATCTTCAACTTTATCTTTACTATAAACTCTTTTAATTAATTGTTCTTCAAGTTCTTCATCAGATAAATAATTAAGATTTCTTAAACGATACAAAATATTTTCCATACCTACATTATAACGTGTAGAAACTATACGAATTACAGAATTAATATTACTTATATTAATCTTCTTAATTTCCTTTGCAGGCAACAAAATTTCAGAAGCTATGGAATTACATAACTCTTCTTCTTTTTCCCTATTATAATCACCACTAATACCATCTTTACCTATAAGTAGATGGGCATACTCATTAAATAATGAAAAAATTTTCTCTTTATCATTATTCCTGTTATTAATACCAATAATAGGTAATTTCTGATTATTAAATGCATATCCATTAATATCTTCCGGTTTGATATTATAAAACTTAAATATAAGTATATTCAATGATTCAAATTCACGAATCCAATCATCAACACTATATTCATTTAATTTTACCGCATTAACATCCAAAGATTCTTTAATAATAGAGATTATGGTTGTTTTGTTTGGTGCTTTTTCCTGATAATAATTGAATGATAAATCTTTATTTAAACTATCAGCAAGGTCTAATAATAACATTCTTTTACGTTTTGCATGTTTAATCTCTTTTAAGATTTCCGGACTGGATAATATACGTTTATCATTCATAGTACGATAATCTTTAATGTACTGTTCAATTTCTGGAGGTGGTGTGTTATTAAGAAAAAGTAATGGACTAACATCATATAATTTTGCTAACCTATTCATATTCTTATAAGTTAATTCACCAGTTGATTCCCATTGAGCAAGAGTATATTCATTGATTTTTAATTTTTTACTAGCTGATTCAAGAGTATAATTCAATGATTTTCTTGACCAAATAATCCATTCTGGATTTACAGTAATACTTTGTACCATATTAATTACACATCCCCCAAAAATATTAAGTAGAACTAATAGTTTTATATTGCTACTATTTATGTTAATTAATCTATTTACAAGTTATGAAAAAATTGTTTTATAAAAAAAAGTTAATATTCATAGAAAAAGAAATTTTTCTACAAATTAAATGTATCTATTCATCAACAGTGAATTCACGTAATTCACCATTTTCTTCAACAATCTTAGTAATAGACTCTTCTGCAGAAGTTAATTTGTCATTACAAACTTTAACTAATTGCATAGCTTCACTAAACTCAGTTATAGCATCATCTAAGGGTACATCCCCATTTTCTAATTTACTAACAATTTCTTCTAATTTTTCTAAACTTTCCTCAAAACTTAAATTATCCATCTAAATCACCTTAGTATGTATTGTACCATCATCAAACTCAATATCTAATTTGTCTCCCACATCAACTTCACTAACTGAAGACACAATTTTATCCTCAGAACGAGTAATGGAATAACCTCTTTTCAGTGTTAAAAGAGGATTAAGAACTTCTAATTTACCAATTAATCTCATATACTCTTCTTTTTTACTCTTAGTTATTTCATAAGGATTTTTTAATATTATAGAATTTTCTAACTTAAACAATTTATTCCTATTATCTGTTATTATTTTGTTAGAAATGGAATCAAACTTATTAATAATATTATCTAATTGCATCCGTTTAACCCCATAAATAGACTCAGGATTCTTAAAAATCTGTTTATTAACAATTTCTCTTAATTTATTTTTGTTTTTTGTAATCTTTTCTTCCATGTAATTGTTTAATCGTATATTGTATTGATCTAACTCTTTTTTAATTGCATTAATATCAGGAACTGCTCTTTCAGCAGCAGCTGTAGGTGTAGCAGCTCTTAAATCAGCAACAAAATCACATATTGTATTATCGGTTTCATGGCCAACTGCACTAATCACAGGAATTGTACAATCATAGATTTCACGAGCAACAATTTCCTCATTAAACGCCCATAAATCTTCCATACTTCCACCACCACGACCAACAATTAAAGTATCCAAATCATAATTCTGTGCATTTTTAATCTGTTTAGCTATATTAAACTTGGCAAGATCCCCTTGAACAAGTGTAGAGAAAACAAGAATCTCACATTGTGGATATCTTCTGTTGATAGTAGTAATAATATCTCTTACAGCAGCACCTGTACTGGCTGTAACAACACCAATACGCTTAGGATAAGTTGGAATTTTCTTTTTATGATCCTCATCAAACAAACCTTCATCAGCAAGCTTCTTCTTTAACTTTTCATATGCAATATAAAGGTCACCAATACCTGATTTGGTCATTTTCCTAGTATATAATTGATAGTTCCCATTTTTCTCATAAACTTCAATATAACCATGAATAACGACTTTCATACCATTTTCCGGTTCAAAATCAAGGTATTGTCGAAAATTCTTGAACATAACTCCGCTAATTTGTGAAGAATCATCCTTAAGCGTAAAATAACTATGTCCACTTGAATAGGTTTTGAAGTTAGATATCTCTCCCATAATGGTTATATCATTTAAAGTATCATCTAATCTCATTTTACTATTAATATACTTATTAATCTGAGATACTGTGATATATTTGCTTTCCATATATTCACCATTTGACTTTAATATTATACTCTTTGTATTTAATTAAATTTATTTTTTTTAATCTTTAATTATTTTTTTCATATTACTATCAGGTAACTTAATAAGTTCATTTTATTTAAATATAAGTTCATAAATAATATATTCACTATAATAATAGGAGAGTATAAAAAAAATATAAATAAAAAAATAGTAATGTTAGTATCATTAGTTTAAATATTTAATCTCTTCTAAATAAATCTCTAGTATATACTTTATCCTTAACATCACCCAGGTTATCTGAATCGAACCTATTTGCTAGAATTACGTCACTTTCATTCTTGAAACGGTCAAGATCATTTACTACTTCAGATCTGAAAAATTCACTTCCATTCTCCAATGTTGGTTCATATACAATAACTGGAATACCTTTTGCTTTAATACGTTTCATAACACCTTGTATTGCAGATGCACGGAAATTATCACTGTTACATTTCATAGTGAGACGATAAACTCCAACAGTATCGGGGTTCATTGCAATAATTTCATTTGCAATAAAATCCTTACGTACGGAATTCGAGTTAACAACAGCTTCTATCATAGTCTGAGGAACATCTTTATAATTTGCTAACAGCTGTTTTGTATCTTTAGGTAAACAGTATCCACCATATCCAAAGGAGGGATTGTTATAATGTGCACCAATACGAGGATCCATACATACACCATCTATAATCATCTGGGTATCAAGTCCTTTGGTCTGGGCATAGGTATCCAGTTCATTAAAGTAACTTACTCTCACAGCTAGGAATGTATTGGCAAAGAGTTTGATAGCTTCGGCTTCGGTCAAATTTGCTAATAATATTGGAATATTCTGTTCAGAAGAACCAACTCTTTTTTCCTCTTCTCTTGCACCTTCCAGAAGAAGATTTGCAAACATTTCTCCTTCTTCTTTTTGGTCCTCGTCACATCCAACAACTATACGACTAGGGTGAAGGTTGTCATAAAGTGCTTTTGACTCACGAAGGAATTCTGGACTGAATATTATGTTTTTAATTCCATATTTTTTGCGTATAGCTTCAGTATAACCTACTGGTATTGTTGACTTAATTACCATAAGAACATCAGGATTTACTTTAAGAGTCCATTCTATAGCATCTTCAACAGCGGTTGTATCAAAGAAATTAGAAACATCATCATAATTTGTTGGTGTAGCTATAATAACAAGTTCAGCATTTTTATAAGCATGTTCTTTGTCTGTGGTGGTGTGAAGGTTTAATTTTCGTTTTCCTTCACGTGTTTCTTTAAAAAATCGTTCTATTTCATCATCTTGGATTGGGCTAATAAAATTATTAAGTTTTTCTGCTTTTGATTCTGTTGTTGTTATAGCGGTTACATCATGTTTTTGAGCTAATAATACAGCAAGAGAAAGTCCTACGTATCCTACACCTGCAACTGTAATTTTCATTTATTTCACCTTATATTTTATTTTTTTTTATTTTAATTTGTAGTAAAAACTAGTTTTTATAGTCAATGTGGTGTTATTTCAAAGAATTAATTTGATGTTAATGACATGAGAATAAAATATTAGTTTTTTTTATTGAAATTTGAATATTTAATTTATAAATATTAATTTAGTATTTCTTTTAAATTTAATATGTTAATATTTGTTTTTTTTATTTAAAAAAATTTATGGGGATATTTTTTTCAATTATAATATAATAAGTGTTTTTTTTTAAATTATAACTATTGTAATGTTTCTTTTTTTGTAAAAGATGGTATTATATTTTACTTTTAATATACTCAATATTTTTAAAAATGAATCTTTATGAATTTAGAGTATTGCATAGATATGTAATTATAAAAAAAGATGTTTTCGATTTTGTATAATAATATTTTAATATTTTATTAAAAAATGGGGGGATTGTGATTAATTATTTATCATATTCTCCATATTCACATCCAGCATTTTCTATTTTAACATGATCAATTAATGTACCATCTTTTTTAAATAATTTTATTTCACCATATCCTGTTCCACCATTCCATAGGCGATTATGTAGTTTGAGACCAGTAGGTGCTTCATAATTGATTAACATCATCTCGTCACGTTTACAATATAAAACTAATTCCATATATGAATCTTTGTTAGATGCATTAATGGTCCAGGTATGAACTTCATCTCCTTCTGTAAAGTCAAAGTCTATTTTTACGAGATTCCAAAATCTAGCAAAGTTATATTCATACATTTTTCCTTCATAATAAAAGCCTATTAATAATTTACGTGGAATTTCTATACCAAATGCTTTAGGTCTGCCACCACCAGCTTCAAATGCGGAATTATTTAGTTTTTCACCAGTTATGAGACTAGTAATATTGCATGAGGATATCCAAAGCCAAGGACTTGTAAAGTCACCACCCCAATTCTTGTCTGCATATCCATAAGATTTTTCAGGTATTACTTCATATTCAACACCATCTAAAATAATTGTTCCACTATATTCTGTTTTAATTCCTTCTGCATGCCAGAACATTTCAAATGAATTTAATTTTCGGAATAGTGAATTAGCTCCATATCCAACATTAAATGTAATTTGCTTATTGATATCTAAGTTCCAAGACATACTGCCTGCATTACACATATACTCTGGATGTTCTGCTGCTTCTTGTTCTGTTACATTACATGTTCCTTCCATGTGGGTTTCAGTTAATGTACAATTTCCCACTTTAATATCAAGTTTATTATCGGGACATGTGAAATCCTTCATTGAATAAAAGTTATGAATTTGTTTAGGGTTGTCGCCCCAACTTCCGACTTTTATCATACAGTATGATGGTCTTTTTCCTAATTTCTTATTTTCAGGGTCTTGACCTAAAGTTGGTGTATCTTCAGCAAGTGCTGGATTACATACGAAATATTCTATAAAAAATGGTTTTGGTTCTTTTGTTTCCTTGTTGTAAGCTGTTAAGGAATGCCACCACCAATCATAACCTTTTTTTGCTAATGGGCCATGTAACATATAATGATCTCTTTTTATATCACTTTTATTCAAAATTATCACATCATAACATTAATATTTTTATAATAATTTTTAATTATTATGTTATTTATAATATGTTTTTATATATTATTTATATTTAATAACATTTTTTATTGTTGTTTGTTTTTTTTAATGTTTGTATTTGTTTTTTGTTTTAAAAAATTAAATAAAATTTTTTTGTTTGTTTATATGTGATTTTGGATGTTTTTTATATGGTTCATTAGTTATTGGGTGTTTTAATATTTTTTTCTTTTTTAAATATATTTATATATTATAATAATTAAAGTATGAAGTAGGAAGCATATTTCCGATAAGAAATATTTATAAATGAATAAATTATAAAAGATAAAAACTATTCATTTATGCAAAAACAACTAAAATGGTGAGTTCATGTCATTAAAAGATGAAAAAATTGATAATATAATAAAACAAATAGATGAATTTGGATATAAATTCTTAAGATTACAATTTTCAGATATCCACGGTACTCCAAAAAGTATGGCAGTATCATTAAAAAAACCAGATGATATTGAAGATATTATAGATGATGGATTATTATTTGATGGATCATCCGTTCCAGGTTTTGTAGGCATCAACGATAGTGATTTACTATTAAAACCAGATATCAATACTTTCTCCACATTACCATGGAGACCAGAAGAAAAAGGTGCCTGTAGATTTATCTGCGATATATACAATACTGATGGATCCCCATTTGAAGGAGATCCAAGGGGAGTATTAAAAAAATCCTTAAAAAAAGCAGAAAAAAGAGGCTACCAATTCAATATGGGACCAGAACCAGAATTCTTCATAATTGAACAAGACGAATATGGAAACTATAAACCAGCAGACCAAGCAGATTACTTTGATGTAGAACCCCTAGATAAAGGAACAGACATTCGAAGAGAAATAGTATTAGGATTAGAAAAATTAAACTTCAACATAGAAGTTAGTCATCATGAAGTAGCACCAGGACAACACGAAATCGACTTCAGATTTGCAGATGCATTAAAAACAGCAGATGCAGTAATAACATTCAAACAAGCAATTAAAGCATTAGTACATAATTTAGGATATGATGTAACATTTATGCCAAAACCATTCTTCGGAGTAAATGGTAGTGGAATGCATTGTAACCAAAGTTTATTTAAAGATGGAAAAAACATATTTTATGACCCAAATACTGAAACAGGATTATCACAAGAAGCATTATATTTTATCGGAGGATTATTAAAACACGCACCTGCACTATCTTCAATTTTATCTCCAACAGTAAATTCATATAAACGTTTAGTACCAGGATATGAAGCACCATGTTATATTGCATATGGATTAAAAAACAGATCTACTCTACTAAGAATTCCAGCATCACGAGGAATTGGAACAAGAATAGAATGTAGATCCGCAGATCCATCATGTAACCCTTATTTAGCATTCGCAGTATTACTTGAAGCTGGATTAGATGGAATGGATAATAAAATAGATCCTGGAGCACCAACAGAATTCAACGCATTTGCATATACACCAGAAGAACTAGAAGAAAAAGGTATTAAAACATTACCAACAAGCTTATGGGAAGCATATCATTCATTAGAAAAAGACGAAGTTGTTAAAAATGCATTAGGAGACTATGTGTACAATCAATTTTATAATATCAAACGTCAAGAATGGGATGATTACAGAATACAAGTATTTGATTATGAAAGAGATAAATACTTAAATATTTAAATCTCTTAAAAATAATTCAAAACATCAAAATGGAAAAATACCGGGGTGATGTATTGTAATTAATAATATCAATAATTCCAAATAGCTAAATCTCCTCATCACCCCTTATTTTATATTCTAATCAAAATATCATATTATAATTTTTAATCATAACATCTTTTTCAAATAAAGAGTAATCTATTCACATAATCTCTAAAAAAAAGAAATAAAATTATATTCTATAACATAAAAAAAATTGAGAAATATTAATTAAAAACTTTAATTATCAAAAAAAAGACTATTTTAAAGTTTTATATATCATACGAGAAATTAAATTAAATCTAAAATAAAATAGGAGGTAACAACATGTGTGGAATTGCAGGACTAATATATAAAGATAAAAAAACACATAATGTTGGAAAATCATTAACTTCAATGCTAGACTCTTTACAGCATAGAGGACCAGATTCAGCAGGATTTGCAATATATGGAGGGTTAGAACTTCCAAAAAATCATTATCAACTAAACATTGAAATAAAAAATAAAAATGAAATATTAAATCAAGTAAAAACAACATTAACACAATCAAGCAGAATTTTCAAAGAAGAACTAACAGAATCTGATGAAAATTATAACATATACCGTTGTGAAATAAAACTAGAAAATTACTCACGCTTAAAACCATTAATCAGTACATTAGATGAAATAGACGAAGTACAAGTAATAAATGGTTCACATTCATTTGAAATGATCAAAGATATAGGAAAAGTAAAAGACATATCAAAACGATATAATGTTCCAAAAAGAAAAGGAACACATGGAATAGGACATACACGATTTGCAACAGAAAGTGGAATAGACAGATACCATGCACATCCATATCAAAGTTATATAACCCCAGATATTACAGTAGTACATAATGGACAAATAACTAATTACTGGAAAATCAGAGATCCTCTAGAAAGAAAAGGACATGTATTCAAAACATTAAACGACACAGAATGCATAGTACATTACATAGCAGAAAAATTATCACAAGGATACAAACTAGAAGAAACATTAGAATCAGCAGTAAAAGATTTAGATGGTCCTTTCTCCATACTAGTAGGAACACCAAACGGAATTGGAATAGCAAAAGACAAACTCGGACTAAGACCAGGAGTAATGGCAGAAAATGATGATATATTCGCAATAGCATCCGAAGAAATGTCATTACAAAATGTAGTGAACACAGAACATGTAGAACAAATTGCACCTGGAGAAACAAGATCATACACAATATGAAAAAAGAGGAAGTTATATTATGAGTGAATATACTATAGATGCAAAAAACATGGAAGAAAAAGATTTAAATCGTTCAATAAAAGAACATGCATTAGATTATAATAAATTAATTATTAAAAATCCTCAATCCAGACATAATATTGCAGCAGGTGTAACAGAAGAAATAGAAATTGAAATAGATGGTTCAGCAGGATATTTCATAGGAACAATGATAGATGGTCCAAAAATACATGTAAAAAATAATGCCGGATGGTTTGCAGGAGATAACATGACTCGCGGCGAATTAATAATTGATGGAGGCGCAGGTGATGGAGCAGGCCAAGGTATATATGGTGGAACAGTAGTAGTAAAAGGAAATGCCGGATCACGTACAGGGGAAATTATGAAAGGAGGAACAGTAATTATAGGCGGAAACAGTGGTTTCATGACAGGCTTATTAATGATGGGCGGTCAACTAATAGTACTCGGAGATGTTACTGATGATGCTGGCGAATCAATCATGAGAGGAACAATATACGTACTTGGAGAAATAAAACGTCTGGGAAAAAATGCTAAAATGGAACAAACAACATTAGAAGATCAAAAAGAACTAAAAACAATATTAACAAAATACGGATTTGAAATAACCGATATAGATTATACAAATTTCAAAAAAATAACAAGCAAATCCGAAAAACCATTAACGGAGTGATAATAATGTCAGAAGACAAAATTGCAATAGTAGGAACTCCTTGTGAAATAATGGCAGCATCAAAAATACAACATTATACTCAGACACCAATAGACTTTAAAATAGGACTATTCTGCATGGAAAACTTTTCATACTCATACTTTGTAAAACTACTAAAAACAATGGATTTAACAATGGATGAAATAGAAAAATTCAGAATAGAAAAAGGATACGCATTCCTAAACCTAAAAAACGGAAAACAAGTAAAAATATCATTATCAAAAGCAAAAACAGTAGTAAGAAAAAACTGTAATATCTGTGCAGAATTAACCTCAGAAACCTCAGACATGTCAGTAGGATCAATAGGCTCAGAAAGCGGATGGTCAACAATAATAATAAGAACAGAAAAAGGAGAAAAAATAATAGAAGATGCAATAAAACAAAAATACCTAAAAGCTAAAGAATTAACACCATCCCAACTAAAACTATTAGAACGAATATCATCAAATAAAACAAAAACAAATTATGAAAACATAGAATCAAGAGAATCAAGAGCAAGACCAGTACTATATTTAAGAGACAAAACAGACGAAAGCATCATGGAAGAAATTCTAGAATCAAACTTTGATGACCTAAGAGCAAACGTAATAAACGTGGGAGCATGCGTACTATGCGGAGCATGTGAATACGTATGTCCTGATGATCTAATACTAATAAAGAACACAAAGCCACGTAAAAAACGAAAAAAATGTCCGGAAGACTGTCACATGTGTTTCACAGTCTGTCCAAGAACATTCATACCAATAGACCTAAGAAATGATTTAACAAAAACAATAGGAGACTACAAAAAAATCTTAACAGTTAAATCATTAAAACATAATGAAGGACAAGACGGAGTAGTAGTAACAACAATACTAGACTATTTACTATCAAACAATATCGTGACACAAACATTAGTAGTAGATAAAAAAGAAAACTTAGCCTGGAAACCTTATGCAAAACTCACAAAAGACGTGGATGAAATAGTTAAAGCTTCAGGAACAAAATATTCTGTCTGCCCAGTATTCAAACCACTAAAACAATTAAAAAGGGATGTGAATTAAATGCCATTTGACGTCAATAGAAGATCAGAAATATGTAAAAGAAACAATAATCGACCAGGATGTTGTTGGTATTTATGTGACAATCCTAAAGAATTATTATGTAAACATTGTTACAGCTGTTATAGCAATTGTCCACACGGAGTATATGAAATAATCAACGATGAACCACAACCAGTACACCAAGAAAATTGTGTAGGATGTAAAATCTGTGAAGAAATGTGTCCAAACAATGCAATATATGTAACACCACTACCAGATGAA
>AUXO013907359.1_pt1 | contig 57055 bp, 52 predicted proteins | sample 768731 | NCBI WGS metagenome assembly AUXO01 (sample SAMN02715735, study PRJNA202380) | gut metagenome | biome: sheep rumen | host: Ovis aries | place: New Zealand: Palmerston North
TTTTAACTCTTTTTCTAACACATTTTCTTCATTTGGTGTGAATACAAAATGGTCGAAAAACTGCGTAAAATCAAGGATTTCTAGGAATCTGTGCGACATAGCAACACACAGCTCTCCACATGCACCGTATGCGGGAACATATCATACGCTGTACATTTTTCAATTCGATAGCCTTTTTTTAAGAATAATTTGACATCACGCGCCTGTGTTTCCGGATTGCAGGAAATGTATACGACACGTTTTGGTGCAATCTTTAATACAGAACGGATGAATTCTGGAGTTGAACCGCTTCTTGGCGGATCCATGACAACAACATCTGCTTTTCCTTTACGAGCTGCGTACGCAACTAAAAATTCTCCTGCGTCTGCGTTAATAAATTCAATATTTTTGATGTGATTATATTGGGCGTTGCGCTTGGCATCTTCTACTGCCTGTGCATTTAGTTCTACGCCAATTACTTTGCCTGCATAAGAAGCCATTGCAATGCCAATCGTCCCAATTCCGCAATATGCATCAATTACTGTATCTTTGGATGTAATCTGTGCCATCTGAATGGCAGCTTTATAGAGTTTCTCTGTCTGTGCAGGATTAATCTGATAGAAAGAATCTGCGCTAATCCGGAAGCGGCAGCCACACAATACATCCTCTATATAACCTTTGCCATACAAGTTCTTATAGCGCTCTCCTAACACCATACTGGTTGACTTTCGATTAATATTCTGAACGATTGATGTAATTTCTGGATGTCTTTTTCTTAATTCTTTCACAAAATCATTCTTTGACGGAAACATTTCTTCTGCTGTTACAAGCACCACTAAAATTTCTTTCGTTGAAAATCCACGTCTAATTAAAATATGACGTATGAAGCCTTTTTTCGTATCTTCGTTATATGGCATGTATTTAAAAGATGAAAATAACTTACGCAAAGTTTCTATAATTTCATCTGCTTTCTGATCTTCTATCATACATTGGTCTACTGCGATTAAATTGTGTGTTCCCTGCTCATATGTTCCTGTGATAATCTTTTTCTCTCGATTCATTCCAACAACTGCGTGTACCTTATTTCGATAAAATACCGGACGATACATTCCATTTACGGTATCAAACGTGCATAATTTATCAAACAATTGGTTAATCTGCTTTGTTTTGTCCTCTAATTCTTCCTGATACGGAACATTGATATACGCACATGCTCCACATTTTGTACATACGCTACATGATATCGAACGATCCATTTCATTATATTTTCCACTCATCTGTTTTGTGTCCTTTCTTATCGTCTGATCTATTTCGTAGAAACGCCATCGAATTACATTATATTCTTACAGCCTTCGCCATAAATGCTTCAATCTGCCGCTAACTTTATTATTAGATTATCATTTTTTCACACAAGTTTAAATATAAATAATACCTGTGACATGATTCTATTGCAAATCAAATCACAGGTATTTTTACCATTGATAATATTCTAATATGAATTACTGCATATCCTCTGGATCTGGTGGTAAAATATTTACCAACTGTTCGTTGATTTCTTCAACAGCGATTGATAATGGCTTTACATTATCTACATTCACAAGTAATGGTTCACCAATCTTTAATCTTCGTGCTTCATCGCTCGTAACGGCTGCGTTACCTTCTGGATTCTTGTCAATCTTTTCCTGAATATGACGTGCATCAATAATCTGCTTTGCACGCTGTGCTGTAGCTTTAACGATAGAATATCTACTCTCTACGATAGGTTCTTCGCCCTCTTTTACCTCACTGTTTACTACTGCCATTAATTCTGAATACGATGGATGTATCATTTATTTATTCTCCTTTCTTATATACCTTTAACTGTTCTCTGATGTCATGAATACGCCCCATATTACGAGCCGCTTCTGACTTCTTCGTTTCTACAATATCACAAAATCTCTGAACACAATCTTCTACTGTGTCATTGATAACGATATAGTCATAATTCTCTACGCCTTCTGATTCTTCTGCCGCTCTTGCTAAACGTGCCTGAATCGTCACTTCATCCTCTGTTCCTCTGCCACGCAGTCTACGTTCAAGTTCTTCTGCGGTCGGTGGCATCATGAACATCAATATTGCATCCGGATACTGTTTCTTAATATTCATTGCACCCTGAATCTCAATTTCAAGAATAACATTCTTCCCTGAATTCAAATTCTCTTCTACAAATGCTCTTGGCGTTCCATAAGATGCTTTGACATACTGTGCATATTCAATAAATGCATTATCATCTATCATCTCCTGAAACCGCTCTGGTGTAATGAAAAAATATTCTCTTCCGTGCTGCTCACCATCTCGTGGAGAACGCGTCGTTGCAGAAATTGATAATGCATATTCATCTGCATGTGACTCCATTATTTTCTTTACAACTGTACCTTTTCCTGATCCTGAAAAGCCTGATAAGACAATTAACAGTCCTCTTTCCATTCTGGTATCCTCCATTCGAATGTATTCCTTATAATTTAAATACATTTTATTATACATAGAATTTTTGAAACAATCAAGTATATTTTTCTTCTTTACAAACATATTTTTTATGGTATGATTGAAGTTACAAATGTAAAATAAAAATTATATTATTTGAAGCATTATTTTATTTGAACTTTTACTGAAACACAAAATAAACATAGAAAGAAGGCGCACTATGTCACAGTTACCAAAAGATCCTGTTATGTTACTTAGTTTCACAAATACACAGCTTCGTGACCATTATCCAACTTTAGAAGAATTCTGCAAAACATATTTTGTAGATGAAAATGAACTAATTGGTACACTCGAAAAAATTGATTACGAATATGACCAGACGGTAAATCAATTTGTTTAATGATGAATTCTGACATACTATCATTTTCTGATTAATATTGAACATTTAGGCTGAATATTTTTATAATTATTCAAATTTTAAAAAGTGACACTTACACTCTTCTTTTCAGATTCTGTGTAAATGTCACTTTTTATTGCTCTTGATAAAACTGTTCAAAATATCATATACTCGAAAAACCGCACTCCGAGCTTTCCCGCTACTTTGTAGCTTTGTTTTCTCGTTAATGGCTTGAAACTTTCAGTTTTTGCCTGTTAAGTTTCTAACATAATCGATATAAATCCTTATACCTGTGTATGAACACCTCTCGCCTGTAATTTACCATCTGCAACTTCAATTAAAATGTCATCTCCGACATTTAAATCGCCTTTTAGAATTAATTTTGCTACCAATGTCTCTACACTCTTCTGAACATATCTCTTTAATGGTCTTGCACCGTACATTGGATCAAATCCATGTTCTACAATGAAATCTTTTGCTGCATCTGAAAGTTTCACCTTCAACTCTTTATCTGCAAGACGATGATTGACATCCTTGATGAGCAAATTGATAATTGCTCCGATGTTTTCCTTTGTCAACGGCTTAAACATAATGATTTCATCCAAACGATTCAAGAATTCCGGTCTGAAATGTGCCCGTAAATCATGCATTACAAGTTCTTCTGTCTCTGGCTGAATCACACCGTCTTCTTTAATTCCTTCCAACAAATAAGATGAACCAATATTACTTGTCATAATAATGATTGTATTCTTAAAATCAACTGTTCTACCTTGTGAATCTGTAATTCGACCATCATCTAATACCTGAAGGAGTACGTTAAATACATCCGGATGTGCTTTCTCAATCTCATCAAATAATACAACGGAATACGGCTTTCTTCTGACTGCCTCTGTCAACTGTCCGCCCTCATCATATCCTACATATCCCGGAGGCGCTCCGATTAAACGTGACACGGAATACTTCTCCATATATTCGGACATATCAAGTCTGACAATGTTATTTTCATCATCAAACAGACTCTCTGCAAGTGCCTTAGCAAGTTCTGTTTTACCTACACCAGTTGGTCCTAAGAATAAGAAAGAACCGATAGGCTTCGTTGGATCTTTGATTCCTGCTTTTGAACGAATAATGGCTTCCGTAACCTTTGTTACACCTTCATTCTGTCCAATAACTCTCTTGTGCAAGACATCTTCAAGATGCAAAGTCTTCTCTCTTTCGGTTTCACTTAACTTTGCAACCGGAATTCCTGTCCATCTTGAAATAATCTTTGCAATTTCTTCCTCTGTGACACTTTCATGTACGAGGTCTAATTCCTTTGCCTTACTCTTCTCTTCTGCATCCCGCAACTTCTTCTGGATTGCCGGCAACTTACCATACTGTAATTCTGCTGCCTTTTCTAAGTTGTAATCTCTCTTTGCCTGTGCAATCTCATTATTAACCTGTTCTAATTCTTCCTTCAATTTGCTAATCTGGTCAACACTCGACTTCTCGTTATCCCATTTTGCCTTCTGCTGCTGGAATGTTGCACGAAGTTCTGATAATTCTTTCTGTAAGGCTTCTAGACGTTCTTTGCTTAATCGATCCTGTTCCTTTTTCAATGCAGCTTCTTCAATCTCTAACTGCATAATCTTTCGCTGCATCTCATCTAATTCTGCCGGCATCGAATCAAGTTCTGTCTTAATCATTGCGCATGCTTCATCTACAAGGTCAATTGCTTTATCCGGCAAGAATCTTTCTGAAATATATCTGTCAGAAAGTGTCGCAGCTGATACCAATGCACTATCTGCAATCTTGACACCATGGAATACTTCGTAACGGTCTTTTAGACCTCTCAAGATAGAAATCGTATCTTCTACGGTTGGTTCATCCACCATAACCGGCTGGAATCTTCGCTCAAGTGCTGCATCCTTTTCAATATATTCTCTGTGCTCATCTAAGGTCGTTGCACCGATACAATGCAATTCTCCTCGTGCAAGCATCGGCTTTAACATATTACCGGCATCCATCGAACCTTCGGTCTTTCCTGCACCAACAATCGTATGAATCTCATCAATGAACAGAATAATCTGTCCGTCACTCTTCTTGACTTCATCAAGTACAGCTTTCAATCGTTCTTCAAATTCACCACGATACTTTGCACCTGCTACCAATGCACCCATATCCAGTGCAAATATTTTCTTATCTTTTAAGGCTTCCGGCACATCTCCACGTACAATTCGCTGTGCAAGACCTTCAACAACCGCTGTCTTACCAACACCCGGCTCACCGATCAATACCGGATTGTTCTTGGTCTTTCTTGAAAGAATACGAATGACATTCCGAATCTCATTATCTCTGCCGATAACCGGATCTAATTTTCCACTCTTTGCCTTCTCTACCAGATCCTGACCATACTTTACTAATGTATCGTATGTTGCTTCTGGATTATCCGAGGTTACGGACTGGTTTCCTCTGACTGTGGCAAGTACAGACAAAAACTTATCTCTTGTAATGCCATATGTCTTAAATAACTGCTTAATTGCCTTATTCGGTGCTGCTATCATTGCAAGCATGAGATGTTCTACTGACACATATGCATCGCCCATTCTCTTTGCTTCATCTTCCGCATTCACAAGCACCTTATTCAGGTCATTGCTCACATATAACTGAACATTTCCTGATACTTTTGTCTTATTATTCAGTAAAGTCTGTACATTTGCAAGAAATGTCTCGCGGTTAATCTCCATCTTCTCGATTAAGTTCGCAATCAGACTGTCTTCAATTGTCATTAAACTATACAAAAAATGTTCCTGATCAATTTCCTGATTGCCATATTCGTATGCAATCTTCTCGCACTGATTGACAGCTTCCATAGATTTCTGTGTAAACTTATTAATATTCATAGCAATCCTCCATTCTGAAACGTTTTATTGGGTTACTGTAATTATGTTATAGCACTTGTTGTTAGCACTGTCAAGCGTTGAGTGCTAATTTATTTTTTAAAAATATGAAGCCAGGGATTTACTGGCTTCATAGAATGTATTACAGTGTAATTTTCCTGTCTTTCATGTAAAATTGTAGGTATATCATATTCTTTGTCCATATGATGTAACCTCTTCTGCTGCCATCACATTATCGTTTTGATTAAAAGAATATACCATACCTTTTTGTTCTTCCATATCCGTATTATCTGTCCAAAGCTCGCACTGCGTCATTACAGTTTCTACTGCATCGTCCATTCCATCCGGTGGGTATCTATGGCTTCTAAGCAGTTTCTTAATCATCATTCTCATTCTTGCTCTTGCAGAATCACGTTTCTGCCAATCTATTGTGCGATTTTTTCTAAGAGTGTCCGCAAGTTCCTTAGTTATGGCAATCAGTTCTTCATTTTCGTAAAAATCCTTGATTGCCTGTGGTTTTGTCAAGGCATCATAAAACGCCAACTCATCCGCTGTAAGTCCTAATTGTTCACCCTCTTTATGTGCTTCTGCAATTTTTTTTGCAAGATTTAGTAATTCTTCAATAACCTGCTCATTGGTAAGCATACCGTTTAAATAAGCATTCATTGCCTGCTGAATAATCTCACTAAACTTCTGTGCTTTTACCACATTTGTGTGTTTATAAATCTTAACCTGCTCCGCTATTAATTTCTTTAACAACTCTACTGCTAAATTCTTTTCTTTCATCTTAGAAATCTCATCAAGAAATTTCGGATCAAATAAATTGAATTCCCCTGATACATCAGAGAATAAGTTAATAACACCATCACTCTTTATGCTAGCTTTTAATAATTCATTGATTCGAGCATTCATTTCAGGAAGAGAAATCTTCTTGCCTTCTCCCTGATTCATAATTCTTGTAACAAGAACTCTTACCGATTCAAAAAAAGCAGCTTCCATACGAAGTTTTCTCTCTACAAGTGATGAGCACAATGATAATGCCTGTTTTAACAACAAAGACTCTTTCAAGTATTCTTCGCGTTCCTTTTCTTTTATCGGTGCTACAATAAAGTTCACCGCACCACTAATCGTCCTTGATCTCTCTAAATCTGTACCATCTATAAACTTTGAATAATCATATCCATGGAACAAATCCTGACAAATCGACAGTTTTTCTAGGAATTTTGGATATGCAACTTTCGCCACATCGGTATCACCATAATTTTTCTTATCACGCACCGTATAATCATTCATAGCTTGTTTCAACGCTGATGCAATCCCAACATAATCAACAACAAGACCACCCTCTTTGTCACCAAATACACGATTTACTCTTGCGATAGCCTGCATCAGATTATATCCATGCATAGGCTTATAAACGTACATCGTTGCAAGAGATGGAACATCAAATCCCGTAAGCCACATATCTACAACAATAGCAATCTTTAATGGACTTGCATTGTCTTTGAAAGTCTTCGCAAGCTCATCCTTATGACGTTTATTTCCTATAATTTGATTCCATTCTTCCGGATCCTTATTACTGCCGGTCATTACAACTGCAACTTTATCTGTCCAACTAGGTCTAAGCTCAAGAATTCTCTTATATATCTTCATCGCAATCGGACGTGAATATGCAACAATCATAGCTTTTCCAGTAAGCAAATTTTCCCTATAATTCTCATAGTGATCCAAAATATCCCCCACTAAGGATTGTATTGTTTTGTCATTGCCCAGAATAGCTTCCATCTGTCCAAGCTCTTTTTTGCTTCTCTCAACAACTTCAGCATCCGCATTTTCCGCCATAATATCATATTCCTGATCAATCAAACGAAGTGTCTGTTCATCAAGTTTTAACTTAATAACACGACTTTCATAATATACTGGTCTAGTTGCACCATCTTCAACCGCCTGTGTCATATCATAAATATCAATATAATCGCCGAATACTTCTCTTGTATTTCTGTCTTTCATAGAAACTGGCGTTCCAGTAAATCCAATGTATGTCGCATTTGGTAATGCATTACGAATAATACGTGCAGAACCGACTTTGATTTCACCCGTCTTTTCATCTACTCTCTCTTTTAATCCATATTGCCCTCTATGTGCTTCATCTGCCATAACAACAATATTTCTACGTTCAGACAAACAATCAAAAGATTCCTCAAACTTCTGCATCGTTGTAAAAATGATTCCATTCGCCTGTCTACCATCTAGCCAATCCTTCAATCCAACATCATTCTTAGACGAACTTTCTGTTAATTTTCGACAAGTGGCATGAACCGGCTCCTGTCTAAGAAAATCCTTACACTTCATAAATTGACCAAACATTCCTTCAAAAAACGTATCAAATTGAGCATACTGCGTATTTTCATAATTTCCATCTTTTGTTTTCCATTCCATGAATCGGTCTTCACCCGATGTGATAGTACCTGCTTTTGATGTCAAATGGTCACTCATAACACAAATACAGTTATAAATAAACATAGATGGTATCTCGTGCATATAATTTCTAATATGTCTATTTATTTTTCGTAATATCCATTCCGGCTATATTCAGACCATTTAAGATACATATCCTAATAATGTTCTTTAATAAATTTCTGTATTTTTCTAATCTCAGTATCAGTTAGTATGCCTCTATGTTGCAAAATTGTATCACCATTTCCTTTTACGAAAAATTTTGCAGATCCAGCTTCTGTCAATTTTCTATCGCTTGCATGAACATGCATACATTCAAGAGTACATGCAGAAGTAAAATATAAATAATATCCACTTATTTTAAATTCATAATATTTGGGCATTTTAGTCCTCCAAGTATTCTTTATCTTTACTATAAATCGACTTTACAATATCTACTTCAATATCATCCATTGTTGTTTCAAGCATTTCTCCATCAAAAGAAATTACCATTGCTTTGGAAGTATTATTCAAATTCAACACCTTGTACCCCAATTCACATTTTGTAAAGGCATACCCATTAACAATCATATCTGCTTTATCAGCTACATCTTGAATATTAACCATTTTGCACAACAACCTCCTTTATAGGTTTTAAAAATTCATTTTTGTCTATATAAAGATTCTCTAATATTGGAACCAAATCTATATATTCCTCTATTAGCTTTTCACTGTGTTTATACTTTGTCATTACTACAATATATCCGTCATCCCATTCATTGATTGATGAATAATATTCTAACGAATAGGGAGAACGAAACTTTATTACAGTATTTCCAAATTTAAAAATAGTGTATTGACTATCATTTGATAAAATTGCATTTTCCATAATAAGACTTCCTCCTGTAGTAATGTAATAATTATAAATCTATATTTATCATATCACACAACTTGTAATTTTCCAATTTATTTTGACATTGTGTTCTATGCTGAATCATCATACAAACACCCTAAATCCCTACACCTGCAAATACGCCTTAATATTATCCAACACCTTACGGCTCAGCAAATCATACGCCTGTGCTGTCATGCCGGCTGAAGCATCTGTGCAGATGACATTCGGAAGCTGCATAAATTCCTCTGCGATTTCTGTTCCTAAGCCATCTTTGGTATCGCTGCAAAAGATGTTGTCTGAGTGACTGCACCATTCTTTCAGACACGCTAAATCTGCTGCTGGTCCGATTGATGTGTTTATCATGATTTTGCCATTTCCGAGCTTTGCAAATTCTTCTGCGCCGAGCAAGATGACATTTTTATTCAGGCACGTAATGACAACCTGCGATTCTTCAAGAAGTGTATGAAGTTCTTTATAATGAATTCCTGCTTCTTCTAAGTCTGATTTCACACTTCTTGCAAAATAAGAAATATCCGCACCCAGCATTTTTAATGCTGCCGCTGTCTGTCTTCCGGATGTACCCATTCCTACGAAGCCTACCTTTAATCTGGTTAGTTCTAACGAACGCTCCTGCCACATCGGATAATCATACCCATGAAGAATCCGAACCAATTGATAAATGACATATTCTGTCACACCTTGATCTCCGTAATCACGGATTCCGCTTACTGTGATACCATGTGCCTCTGCATAGGCAATATCTACGTTCGCACTTTCTTTACTATACAAACTACAGCTCATTCCAATATATTTTACATTTGGCACAGCTGCCAAAACTTCAGCATCTATTTTCGGATATGTTCGAACCAGCACTGCATCGGCACCGCCAATGCATTTGATAATTTCTTCATTGGTTTCCGGCAATGTATCATAACGAATAATTTCATTTGCGTACTGCTCTAATTCCTGCTCTGCCCATGGTTCTAATGCTACCGGTCCTACTTCTACTAATTTATGAAACTTCATGCCTTATTTCCTCCTCATCATTTTAATAAAACTGAATTGGTGATACGAGATTGCGCAGCAGTGCAACAACACTCCAGCCGGCAATTGCACTTGTAGATGAATAAATATCTACCACAGCCTTAATCCCATCTGTCTCTGCCGTAATACAATGATCATCTCCTACAAACTCCGGTACGCTCGTAATCTGCGCTGTTGCTTTATCCGGTCCGACACTTGCGAGTGCGCTTGCAATCGCTACATTTACCTTTGTGGGAAGCAGCGCAATAGCTTCTTTGGTCGTTCCCGTAAATACAGTCGATTCCTGTTCATCTGTGAGTAATTGTTCTGTAAATAACGGTGTATTCTGCAATGATTTTGGTCCTTTATGGGTATGAATTCCCGCCTCAATACTGACACTATCACCATCTGCTCCAAATGGCTGGTCATGTGTAACACCTGCCTGTGCCATCAATGCTACTGTCTGCAACACATCAAATCCACCAACTGCACCTGACGGAATATTAACCTTTGCCCCCGTCTGCTGTGCCGCTTTAATCACTGCATTTTTAAAATCCTCATCTGCCAGTGCCCCAATCGACAATGGAACAACACTTGTACCCTGCTGTAATGCCTGAATTGCTGCTTCTTTGAATAACGCAATCGAAGCCGTTTCTACTAAATAATCCGGTTTTAATGCCAGTAATTCTTCTAATGTTTCACATACCTGTGCATCTGTTCCTCCAAGAATTCTCTTCGCATCCTCTGCTTTCCGTGAATACGCTCCTGCCAAATGGTATCCTTTCAGCAACCCTTTCTTGTATGCTGAAACGACAATTTCTCCTAAAAATCCACATCCCATAATAACAAAGCTCTTATTTTCTGATTCTATTCTCTGACGCATAATATTTCCTTTCTTTTCTGCTTCGCAGTCGCTTGATTTTCTTTCGCTCATTATAGCATAAATGTCAAACTTTTACATTGTATTGCGGGTAATATCAAAAAAGATACAGGTAAGAATTCTCCTACCTGTATCTTCCTATTTTTATTTTGTATTTCTATTTTATTTTTCTATTTTGTTTTATCAAAACAAATGCAGTCTTTGGTTCCTTTTTTGCCTTCATATAACGCATGATCGGCTCTGCTAAACCACTCATCATAGTTATCCTCATCACGACCAAATGCTACGCCAATTGTAACAGTAACGTTACTTTTGCCTTTTCCATCTTGTGAAAAATCTGTCATATGAATATAGTTCATAAAATCAGCCAATCTGTTACTAATATTGGTAAAATCGCCTTTTGCATCTCCAATTACAACAAATTCTTCACCACCCCAACGATATACGGTATCGTCCTTAAAAAACAGTTGCAATTCATGTGCTAATTTCTTCAGCACGTAATCCCCATAAACATGCCCATAAGTATCATTAATATGCTTAAAATCATCAATATCTGCAATAAATAACCAATAATTATGTGCAGTTTCTTTAAAATAAATCTCATCTACATGTTTATACAAATATGCCCGGTTTCTTAATCCCGTTAATTCATCTTCATTTGCCTGTGCATAAATACTCTGCTCTGAACGTAACAGAATGTGATCATTGGCATTCATAAATACTACCAAAAATGAAAATACAAAGAAAGCATTTAATAATAACGTACCATAAGATATCTTATCATCTAACAGATAGAGCGGTTTATGATATATATTCCATAATACTGCTATATAAAAACTGCCAATTGAAACTGCTGAATAAATGTTCGCCAGTTTCTTCTTTGAACCAATCTTTCGTCCCATATAGTCTGAATAATACAGAATTGGAATACATGACATACAATACAATAAAAATCCTGAACGTGTACCAAGACATATTGTAGCATAACACATATATACACTAATTTCTAAATAACAGCATCGAATATACAGTGAGAATCTCTTTTTATTGATTGCAATATATAGCAAACCATATACCGTCACACTAAATATATTCGCCACAACAAGTTCTGAAATATGAAGATATTTATAAAGAAACAACATCATCAAATGTATTAATAATAGTACGGTATTTATTCTCCTTGAATATCGTTTTACGAATCCTACGCCTATGTAGTTCTTCGCCCTCTCTTTCATGTTTTATTACCTCATCACATCACAGTATTACAAACGTATAATATTATACTGTGAAACGAATATCTTGTCTACCAAAAATCTTTAATTATTTATATTTTTTACTATTATTTTTAAAAATGTTACGATTAAATATATTAAGCAACATTTACACCATATCAATTTTGCAAATACATCTTCTGACACCCGAATCCTATAATATAAAATATGGCAAGCCGATTTTATTTTAAAACCAGCTTACCATGTTCATCAAATAAGACACTGCTTCCGACATCAATTCCCTGCTCATATAAATATGCATCAGAAATCTTTCGGATGATAGATGCTCCCTTTTCATCCTGCAACGTAACAACTGCACACACCTGCGCATCCTCTGCCAGTTCTTCACATCCAAAATCTAAATCTTCTTGTATTTTCATAACAGTGTAATACATGTATATCCCTCTTTTCTATCAGATATGTCCATGCTTATATCAGAGCATAAATCAAATATGCTCCTCCATCCAATCCAAAAAATCTTTATAAACCTGCTCTTTATCTATTTCATTGAGCAATTCATGTCTGTCATTTTCATACAATTTCATAGAAACGTCAAGAATTCCTGCTTTTTGCATCATTTGATAAACTTTGCGAACGCCTTTTCCATAATTACCAATTGGATCTGTATCACCTGAAGCAATCAGAATCGGCAAATCTTTTCGGATGCGTTTCACATTTTTATCCTGACAGTCAAAAAACACTGTATCCATCAGCCCTTTATAACCATTTAAAGTAAATTTATACGTACACCATGGATCTGCATAATACTTCTGAACGGATTCTACATCTTTACTGAGCCAGCTTCTCTCATAGACTGTTCCTGTAAAATCTAATCCATGTGACGGTTTCCCAAACATCAGCTTTTCTGCAATCAGACTTCTATGATATTCTCCATATCGCAATGTTAAAATTTTAACTAAACTTAGTCCTGCAAGTGTCACAATAGGATTTACATAACCTGTCCCTACAATAATTGCTCCCTGTAAACCATCTGCATACTTTGCAAGATATTTCCGAAGCAAATAAGAACCCATGCTGTGTCCTAACATCATATATGGAACATCTGGATATTCTTTCTGCATTTGTTTCCGTAACCGATGCATATCCTGAACAAGTGTTGCACTCGGATTCTCTTTACAGAAATATCCCAAATGTGTATCATCTGCAGCAGATGCACCATGGCCTAAATGATCATGACCTACAACTACCCAACCATGTTGGTTCAGATAGTCTGCAAATCCTTCATAACGCATAATATATTCCTGCATACCATGCGTTATTTGCAGCACGCCTTTTATTTCATCCAAAACCGGAATCCATTTACATGCATGTAATTGTGTCTTATGATCTGCTGATAGAAATAAAAATTCCTGCTTCATCGTACACCTCATTTCAAGATTTATAACACTTTATTATATATTTAACTTTCCCGATGTATCAATCACACTCATCGGAACATAATTAATTGTATAAATCAATTCCTGATTGTCTGTTCCCGGACATACCATAATTCGATGATTCTTCCATACATAAGAGCCATCCCGTTCCCTTGTACGGAATAATTTTGCTATGAACGGTCTTTGTTCTTCTTTGATTCTGTCTATAATAGTATCTGTTCTTACCCATTCTAAATATTCCTGAATCTCCTCCGGATGAATATAGCGCACAGCCGCTTTTTTGGCTATTTCAGCTATATCATAATATTCCTGATTCGGATCAAAATTATCCAAATATAATTCATCTAAAAATACAGAGACACAGTTTCTTTTCAAATTAATTGTAAATACCGTATCATTAAATAATGCAATTGTATGATTGGTATAATCAATCTTATTGGTGCGTAACACATTTTTATCATTGGTCAGATTCATATTCTCAATTTGGTATACGGACTTATCATCTGATTCTACTATCTTTCTAATTCGAAGACGAATATAATGCTGTCGCACCGTATAGTCAAATTCGTAAATTCGCTCTGTATTCTGAATTTGTTTCAAGAAGTTTCGAAAATGCACAGATAATGATGAATTCTGATCATTTAGAATCGTCTGAATTTCTTCTATTCTGTTTAACCCTGTCGAAATAAATACATTTAAGAAATATTCATTCCAATATAAAATATTTACATGGCTACCGGATAATTCATAAATTGCAAGCGGTTTATCCGTAGTAAATTCAATTTGACCGATTTTATCAAAATAATATGCTGTCTTGCGATCTTCCGGAACTCGATAATGTACTTCTAAGAATTGCAATACATCTTGAAGCTCCATCGGCTTTCCTAAATAGTATCCCTGAACCTTTTCACATCCAATTCTTCTAAGGAAATCATATTGTTCCGCTGTTTCAACACCTTCTGCAAGAGTTTGTACCCCTAACTTTTTCGTCATACGCACAACATTTTCAATTACTATCTTTGATTTATCATTAAACCTATCTAAGAATCCCATATCCAATTTAATCAAATCAAAATCGCAGCGATCTAACATATTCAGCGAAGAATACCCTTCTCCAAAATCGTCCATCCATACCTGATATCCTGTTTCTCTAAACAATTTTGAAGTTTCTAGAACTTTCTTCGTATCTCCTAATAATGCAGACTCTGTTATTTCTATATGAATCATTTCCCGTGGTATATCATATTTGTTTAATGCATTTTCAATTTCTGTAACCATATCACACATCAGTAAGTCTATTCTTGAAATATTCAAAGATACAGGAACTGTATATCCGCCCTTATCCATTCGCTCTCTCATCATGCGACATACTTCATTCACCATAAATATATCTAACTTATAAATCTGATGACTCTCTTCTAATGCACGAATAAAATCTACCGGTTCTAATAGCCCTTTATCTGGATCTTCCCATCTTGCAAGTGCTTCAAACTCACATAATGCATTGGTTAATGTTCTATAAATCGGCTGGAAAAAGACGCGAATCTGTCCATTTTTGATAGCACCCTCAAGTGCATGTACAACATAATCATTTAATTCAACAATATGTTCTATATTCTCATCATAGAAACAGTATTTCTCTCCAATAGAATCACGTATAACATCACAGGCTAACTTTGCACAGTCACAGGCTTTTGCAATATTGTCACATTGTTCATCTATCTTACAGATACCTGCCTGCAGCTCAATTGCTTCACTACTATAAGTCACCTTGAAATCATCACATAATTCTGTTACTTGTGTCGTCAAATCAGACGAACTTGTCAGCACTACAAAATGATCTTCTGCATATCTTGAAACCAGACAATTCTCAAAACGCAACTGCAGCATGTCTGCAAGATTACGAAGCAGCCAATTTCCGTTTTCATCACTATATTTTACATTAAACAAATTGAATCCGCGAACATTAAAATAAATCACATAATACTCGTCTGTCTCCATCCTGGACTGTATAATCTGCTGCGCACTTGCATAGAATGGTCCGATACGAAGCAAGCCTGTAATCTCATCCGTACCCGTACTAATCATGACATTATCTTCCGGTTCAACCATAAAGATTACAATCACTTTACCATATACAATGTCATCTACAATCTGAGCATAATCTTCCATTTCTTTTACATGCCCGATTTTTGTAGAAACACGATATCTTAAATGTGTAAATTTATCAACATTCGTGGAAACTGCGATTGATGAAATATCCCTGACATGATTTAAATCGTCTTTAAAAATCAAATTGCTAAAACACTTATCTGAAAACTGATAAAAGTCTTTCTCAGAATCACAGTCAAAGAATTCCCACGTCCATTTGTTGGCATACAATATTTCTTTGCTGTCATCTGCACGATACACAAGTAATCCTCCCGGCATCTGTGTAATCCATTCTGATATCGGCTTCTCATAGTCTAATCTATTCCCCATTATCACATACCTCTTTCTGTCACCATAAACTGCACTGTAATCTTATTCATTATAATGTAAATTTTATTCACACCTTATTGTTTATAGTATAACATATTTTTCAGATAATGTATTACAATTTTATATATTTTCTAATTATTTAACATTTTATACTTTAGTACCATCTATTGTATCTCAATTCCCACAACCTGAACTGCACCCTCTTTGCGAATATCTACAACATTTGAACTGCCGGCTCCAAAATAATGATTCATATACGCTGCAAACTGTTGTGCTTCCTGTGTCGGTACAATGCTCATGATAACACCTGCAAACCCGCCCCCATGAACTCTGCACACACCTTTATCTGTCAATCGTTCTTCTGCAAGTGCAAGTGCAAATGGAATTTTTTGCTCTTTTGGACTGCCTGCACAATAACAATTCTGCAGCAATTTATATGATGAATTTCCAGATGCTTCTAACAATGATAACATTTTCACAATGTCCTGTTCTTTCACTGCCTTTGCAAAATCCTCTACACGCTGATTTTCATGGAAGAAATGCATTGCACGAAGATATGCACGGTCGTTTAAACTGTTCTGCACATCTATCATTTCTAACAATCTGTCTATATTCATTTCGCATAACCGTTTACATCCAAACTGCTCTGCAACCTGATACATTTCCAATGGTACGGATGAATATTCTTCACTTAAATCTGCATGTCCTTTTCCTGTATTGGTAAGAACAATCCGATAACCATACTCCTCAAATGTTACGGGAATCTGCTCATAATGAATCTCATCTTTATCTGCAAAATCTAATAAAATTGCTCCACCACTTGCACATGCCATCTGATCCATAAGTCCCGATGCTTTGTTCCAATTGTGATTTTCTGCGTATTGACCAATCTTGGCACAATCTGTAAGATTCATCTGATTGTCATTAAACAAAAAATTAATTATCGTACAGAACAACATTTCAAATGATGCAGACGAACTAACTCCGGCAGAAGGGATGACATTGGATGTAATATATGCATCAAATCCTCCTGCCGCAAACCCAAACTGCTGCGCTGCCTCTATCATTCCCGCGATAAGCTCGGCTGTCATCTGTGTTCCTTTTAAAGCAAACTTTTGTGTATATTTTGAATCTCCTGCAAATCCTAACGGTATCTCAATCAGCTCGTCATACCCTTCACTAAAGATTCTGACAACGGAATCCTCTCTCTTTTTTACTGCTGCAATGGAATCCATATTGATACTGGCAGCAATTACTTTTCCTCCGTTGTGGTCTGTATGATTTCCAATAATCTCACTGCGTCCCGGTGCTGAAAAAAACATTTCCGGCTGTGTCTGAAATGTATTTGCAAACCCTTGTATTAATGTGTTATACCGTACACGCTGCCCACTTTGTGTTCCATATAATTCTTCTAAAGATACGGATTTCATTTATCATATCTCCTCTATAAAATACATTCTACTGCTAAAATCTTTCATCAAACGAATCTTATCATTAAATCCTGTGGCTGCAAATGCACTTGCAACCTGAATACCGCCATACATCATTGCATCTCCATATGCTGTCATGTCTTCTGTCTCAGAATCCATTTTTACCATCTTTGACGCTACATGATGCACAAGGGAATCCGGACGAATATGCACAGGCGTTGCCGTATTAATCAATCCGCCAAATTCCTTAATATTAATCTTAAATGGAATATTTCGGAACCGATACTGCTTATCTGGATTTAATCCTGCAGCATAGTACATTCGATTGGCATGATTTGGACGAATAAGTTTCTCCATTGCAAGTCCAACCGCCTGTTTTTTATCTTGTGATACAACACACCAATCACAGGTTTCTCCTGTATCAAAAGATGCTGTTCTATAAAACGTACCAAGCTGCATGACTTTACGAATCTTTTTATATAATGCAATCTGCTCCCCAATTTCAGCTAATTCTTCTTTGTTGTAATCACAAAGATTACATTCATATCCTAAATTTCCAAATGCCGCCACATTAAATCTTGTTGCGAGCGAAATATTGCGCAATGTCTGATGATTTGGAACATCACTGACATGTGCCGTATATACATTCTGCGGATAGCCATAAGAATATCCATTCTGAATCGTTGCACGTTCACATGCATCCGTATCATCACTCGCCCAGATTTGTGGGAAATACGAAAGAATTCCCAAATCAAACCGATTGCCGCCAGAAGCGCATCCTTCAAATAAAATATCCGGAAAACGTTTCGTTAATTCCTGCATACAATGATACAATCCCAACACATAACGATGTGACAGCTCCATTTGCTGCTGTGCTGATAAATTCTTTGAAAAGTAATCACTAAAGTTACGGTTCATATCCCATTTAACATAAGAAATATTTGCTGAGGAAAATACCCTGCTCATCTCATTGATAATATATTCACAAACTTCAGAATTCGACAAATCCAGAATTCTCTGATTTCTGCCTTCCGCATGTGTGGATTCTGACACCTGAATTGCCCACTCCGGATGCTTTCTGTACAGTTCGCTGTTGACACTAACCATCTCCGGCTCAACCCAGATTCCAAAGTCCATTCCCATTGCGTTAATCATATCTGCAATCCCTTTCAGTCCATTTGGTAATTTCTTCTCATCGCATATCCAATCACCAAGGGAACTTGTGTCATCATTTCGATTCAAAAACCAACCGTCATCCATCACAAATAATTCGACACCAACTTCTTTTGCCTGCTTTGCAAGACGCAGCAATTTACTCTCACTGATTTTAAAATATGACGCTTCCCAACTATTTAACAGAACCGGACGAATGCGATTGCTCCACGCTTCTCTTACTATATGATGTCTTACAAATGCATGCATCTGAACACTCATCTGTGAAAATCCTGCTGCCGAATACGTCATAACCGCATATGGTGCTTCAAAACAATCTCCGCCAGCCAAATCCCATGCAAATGTGTCAGGATTAATTCCACTAAGCACACGCAGCTTATCGTAGGAATTTACCTGACAGATTTCTGTATGATTGCCGCTGTACACCAGATTGAACCCATATGCTTCACCCGTCTGCTCCGTTGTCGACTTTCTTGAAAGCATAAAGAACGGATTCGCCATATTCGATGAATTACCAGTCAAAGAACCTATCCGAAATGTACCCGCGCTAATACTCGTTCTATGCATCCCCATTTCCCGAATCCACGCTCCATGAAAGGTGGTAATCTCATAATCTGAAGACTTAAAATCAAGCTGCATACTCATCAGTCGTTGAATCCGAACTGCCTCTTCTCCAAGATTGTATACACGACTGCTGCGTGCAATGACATCACAATCCGCAAAAACCACATAAATAAGTTCTAAACGCATTTTTTGTGCTTCATCTTCTAAAAAAATATGAAGCGTATCTGCCTGTCCATCTTTGGCTTGCGGCGTTGGAAGACCTGTTAAGCCTTCCACACCTTCTGTGATTTCATACCCCTTGTAAAGAAAATTCGTCGTTGTACTTCCATCTGCGCAAATAACATCTATCAGTGGTTCTCTGTAATCGCCTCGTCCTCTCCCTGACATTTCAAGACTAGAATCGTCTAACGAAAAATCATATTCCGGTGTCTTGCACACCACGGTTGTTCCCGGCGCAAATGCATATTTCTGTTGAAAGGCTTCTCTGCTCATATGAATCTTTCTTCCATAATACAAATGTTCCAAATATCCACCCGGCATTACCCAGAAACTATATGTGGTATGTTCCGTTTCCAATATAAACGTACCATTTTCTTCACGAATCATATATTATTCTCCCTTTTCCATAACAGTCTGCTTACTGAACTGATTTGTGTTCTGCCTGTAATTTTGCTGTAATCTCTTCCATTTTTGCTTCATTTAACTGATATTTCTTACGGAAATATACAACGGCACATAACAGACCGATAATTGGAATCACTGTCATTGTCATTCGAAGCGCAAACAAATTATTTCCTGCTTCTTCTACAACTTCCACTGCATCTGTATTACTGCTCAAATGACTAATTGATAAACAAATGGCTACAACAAGTGCTGCAATTCCTGATGCAAGTTTTACAACAAAGGTCTGCATTGAGAAAATAACGGATTCATCACGGCGATGATTCTTTAATTCCCCATAATCAACCGTATTTGCAAGGAAAATCGTTGTAAGTACAAGTAACATTCCATTTGCTGCAAAGATAAAGAATGCAGGCACAAATAATACAAATACATTCGACATTGATGTAAATACCAATATAAGAAGTACGAAATATCCTGCAATTGCCATAATAAAACTTGTATAAAAAATCTTAATCGTATTCATAAATTTACGAAGCAGCGGAAACATTACCATCATCGCAAGAATCTGAATTGCTCCACCAAACGTATTAAACAATGTATATGCATTGTACCAGTCTGCTCCGCCGAAATCATATTTAAAGAAATAAATAACCAAATTTGATGTAATATATACGGATGTATTAATCAGTACAATTGCTACCACAACCGTCAACGCCTGATCATTTTTTAACAAAGAGGAAAACATCTCCCGAACCGTAGGTGCTTCCAAATCAACACTGGATTTTTCCTTGATATTGATACAGGTAATCAGTGTAAATACAATGAAAATAACTGCAACAATCAATGCAAACCACTGAAAACCTGCTCGTTCATTACCATGTCCCAATGCATTGACACAAAGCATTGTAATGACTGTAATTAAGGCAGAACCCACACCTGCACAAGATCTCGCAAGTGTTGACATATGTTCTCTCTCAGAACCACCATTTGTAAACGCAGGAATCATTGACCAATATGGAATATCCATCATAGTATACGTAACGCCCCAAAGAATGTACGTAATTGCTGCATATGCAACTAATCCTGAACCTGTCAGTGCAATCGGAGCTGCAAACATCAGATATAAAATAATTGCATTAAATATTGTACCAATCAGTAACCATGGACGGAATTTTCCATACTTTGTTCTCGTTTTTGCAACGACAATTCCCATAATCGGATCGTTAAACGCATCAAATACACGTGCTGCCATCAGAATAATTCCCATTGCAATCGCACTTACTCCTAAAATATCCTGATAATAATACAGGATATAGCTTGCGCAAAACATGTATACCATATCTTTCCCCACTGCGCCAAGACCATATGAAACCATCTCTTTTTTACTTAACATAATACCCTCCATTCTGAAGCACTTGCATTATTTTCCGTTCATTGCAATCTTTACTGCTTCGTATGCTCCATCATATATTCCTGCTTCTTTATTTTTGATAATATTTTCACACATATCCTTAAGTATCGTTTCTTCCTCTAAGAATAACTGCATCATCTGAATGGTGTGTGCAATATCTCTACACTCTAATGTTCCATCACCAATCTCTGCTGAATGAATTGCACCCCACTGTTCATGTCCGCCTACTCTCTTGATAAATAATTTTGGAACCGGATAGAATGATAATTCACTCGGCTTTGTTACCAATACATCACAGCTTCTCATTAACAAATTCGTTGCGTACACTGCCTGAAAGATATTTTTATGATAAAATGCATGAATTCCTTCCACTTTTCCTTCCAATGCTTCTGTCGCAAATGCAACGGTATTCTCCCAATTATCAAAATGTTCTGTTGCATAATGTTTAACCTGTGGAATACTTGCAACAATATCATCATAAACATTTTTATAATCGCCTACATTTACATATAATACGGCTTTCTTCTGTTCAATATATGGTAATAAGAACCGGATAATCTCTGTAAAGATTTCTTTTTGTGCACCTGCGCCGCCAATTGTCAACAGGAATCTCATTGCTTCACCATTCTTCTTGCGATTCATTCTGCGCTTACAATCTTCTTCGATATTGCTTACAAGCTCATGGTCAACATAATGTCCTGTATATTTTAGGCTGTCTGCATCCATCGGATGTAACACGTGCTTCCCATCCATACCATTTAGAATCCGGTATCCCTGATATGCAAAATGTGTCTGAACTGTATGGATACTTCCTTCTGAGAAATGTAATGCCATTGGCCAGTTATCCGGAATCGCATTGACAACACGATTCATTCCTGCATGCATTGCTGCCTGTGCCGGCCATACATGTGTTGCAATCACCGGTATTTCTTTTGGAACTCCTTTAAAAACAGGTGCCATCAGTTCTGCATTCTTCTGATCCTTTGCATTATACGTAATCTTACGGAATCCTTCGTAATTTACCGGTTCCCAGACAAATTTGTTAAATAATCGGCTCTTTTGTGACAATCTTGAACCCAATGAATACAAATCATTCTGAGAACTGATAACCTTTGTACAGGTTGTATCCGGATATCCATTCAAATCCATCCAATACGGTGTATATCCCAATGCATGTGCAGCAGAAGCAATCGCCATGGAGATTCTGTAATGACCAAATCCCATTCGGATATTCCCAACAATCACACCTTTTTTCGTGTCAAATTGTGCTGTTGCTTTATCCTGCTTCTTTGATACACGAATCTCCTGAATTCCCAACATATCTCCCAACGTCGCATTTGGAATAACTCTTGTATACAATGTTGCATTGGTATCGTCCCCGAACTTCTTTGCGAACTTCTTTTTAGATTTACATGCACTCTTATAATCCTTTGTGCGAATCTTATTTCCAAATATTTCTTTTGCATAATCTTTACGAATACTGCCCATACTTTTTACCTCCTGTTATTGTTCAATTCCGTTCATTAAAATATCTACTACGCTTGCAAGTCCCTGCTGATACGTCATATGATTCTGTACGAGAATATCCCTACCGAAAAACTGTTCCAATGACGCTTCCATCATCATCTTAAAAATAGATAAATTCACCGGTCGAATCACTTCTTCTTCAACTCCCTGCTGCATCAGCCCAAGTGTCATTTCCCAACCATTCTCTAAACGCTGCTGCACACGGTTATACACTTCCGGAAACTTTTCCTGTAACAAATATAATTGGTTAAAATCAATCTCTTTATATCCTTCCGGCAACACACCCAAAATACTGCGAATCTTCTCAATGGTTGTCAAATCTTCATTTTCAACAATTTCATGTTCGCTCATTTTAATATTGTCAAAAATATAATCAACCATTCCAAGAAGCATCTCCTGTTTGCTGTCAAAATAATGGTAAATGGTCTTCTTACTCATACCAAGCAATCCGGCCACATCATCCATCGTAAACTTCAGTCCTTTTTCTCGAAATGCTGCAATGGAACCTTTGAGAATCTTCTCACGGATATCTTGTTCCTCCTGCATCTGCTGCTTCCTCAAATCTCAGGCTCCTTTCTATTTTTCTTCACTCTTTGGAAACTTATTTTTTATTTTGCGTTTCCTTTTTCTTTATTTTATCATAGAATATCTGTGTGCACAATTCACAGCATTGGAGAATTACCGTATATATTTTTGTGCATTTTGTATAATTTCATCATTTTCCCTTTTATTTTGCGTTTATATCTCTTATAAACAAGAAAGAATCCAATATTTTCCTTTTATGTGAGAAGTTCCCTATAATACTTCGGGTGTCAAAAAATGCTATAATATAAAAAATCCCTCAAAATAAATTTTCTTTCAAATCTATTTTGAGGGTATCGCAATCAATCGGACACGGGTTCGGCTCCCGTCTTCATACGATTTATATTTATTTGTATCATTACATTATTGATTCATACATATCTTATAAATCAAATAACGACAACTGGTTACTTTCTGCCATATCTTTTAACATTCCCAAATCAGACAATTTTTCCACAACAACCTGTCCTACTTTACCTCGCTGACGCAAATCATCTTTCGATAAAAATTCACCATCTCTGGCTGCAATTTCAATAGATTCTCCGGCAACTTCACCTACTTTATCAATGACTTTAAACGACGGCATAATCTTTCCGTCAATAATCTGGAATGTTCTCGCCTTTGCCTTATAAATATCAATCGGTGTAAAATCATATCCTCTTGCATACATTTCCTGAACAATACGCATATCTTTCAATTCATCTTCTTCCGAATTTGATAACTTACCGCCCGGCGCCTCACTTCTACGTTTCTTATAATCATTGATGAAATACTCTAACTTGTCTTTTCCCATTGCCATCTTTTCGTAATCGAACGCATTTGCACGAATACTAAAGTATGCACAATAATATGCCAATGGATAGAATACTTTACAATATGCCACACGCCATGCCATCATAACATACGCAGCCGCATGTGCCTTTGGGAACATATATTTGATTTTATTACATGACCAAATATACCAATCCGGTACACCATGTTCCATCATAACCTGTTCATCTTCCGGTTTGAGACCTTTTCCTTTACGAACTTTTTCCATGATAGAGAACGCCAGTTCACTTTCAAGTCCTTTCTGAATTAAATAGACCATAATATCATCTCGTGTACAGATTGCCGTTGAAATCGTTGCCTTTCCTTCCTGCAACAATGTCTGTGCATTGCCCAGCCATACATCGGTACCATGTGACAAGCCTGAAATACGAACCAAGTCTGAAAACTGCTGTGGCTTCGCATCCATTAACATCTGCATGGCAAAATCGGTACCAAATTCCGGAATTCCAAGCGCACCCAGTTTACATCCGCCAATATCCTCCGGCGTAATTCCAAGTGCTGATGTATCCTTAAATAATGACATAACCTCTTTGGAATCCAATGGTATCTCCAATGGATCAATTCCTGTTAAATCCTGCAACATACGAATCATCGTTGGATCAAGATGTCCTAAAATATCCAGCTTTAACAAGTTATGGTCGATACTGTGGTAATCGAAATGTGTTGTAATAATCGGGGATTTCATATCATTTGCCGGATGCTGTACCGGTGTAAATGTATCAATTTCATCTCCGATTGGAAGTACAACAATACCACCCGGATGCTGTCCGGTCGTTCGACGAATATCAATACAGCCTTCTGCAATCCGCTCTATTTCATGACGGCGTTTTACAATGGGAATACCTGTTTTTTCACTTTTCTCCTGAAAATACTTATATACAAATCCCTGTGCTGTTTTCTCTGCAACCGTACCAATGGTTCCTGCCTTAAACGTCTGTCCTTTTCCAAATATAACCTCTGTAAATGCATGTGCCTTACTCTGATATTCATTGGAAAAGTTCAAATCGATATCAGGTTCCTTATTTCCCTTGAATCCCAAGAAGGTTTCAAACGGAATATCAAAGCCCAATTTATTCAACTTATGCCCACATTTTGGACAAATCTTATCCGGCATGTCACAGCCTGCACCACCGGCAAATTTCTTCACATCTTCCGAATAAAAATCACTGTAATAACATTTTGGGCACAGATAATGCGGACTAAGCGGATTTACCTCTGTGATACCGGCCATTGTCGCTGCAAATGAAGAACCTACGGAACCTCTTGAACCAACCAAATACCCATCGTCATTCGACTTCCATACCAGCTTCTGCGCAATAATATACATAACCGAATATCCGTTCGATATGATAGAATTCAATTCTCGCTCCAATCGTTCCGTAACGATCTCCGGTAAATCCGGACCGTAAATTTCATGGGCTCTGTCGTGACAAATCTTACGAAGCATCTGGTCTGAATTCTCGATAACCGGCGGTCGTTTATCCGGCCGCACCGGAATAATATCCTCACACATATTCAAAATCTTATTTGGATTGGTAACGACAATTTCATATGCCTTATCTGTTCCTAAATAATCAAATTCCTGTAACATTTCCTCTGTTGTATGAAGATATAACGGCGGCTGTTCATCTGCATCTGCAAAGCCTTTTCCTGCCATAATAATTCTTCTGTAAATTTCATCTTCCGGATTTAGGAAATGAACATCACAGGTTGCAACAACCGGCTTATGAAACTTTGCTCCCAGCGCAACAACACGTCTGTTCAAATCTCTTAAATCTTCTTCATTCTGTACATAGCAGTCTTCTTTTTCAATCATAAACTGATTATTTCCAATCGGCTGAACTTCCAGATAATCATAAAATCCTACAATTCTGGCAATCTCAGCATTAGAACGACCATTTACCATCGCACGGAATAATTCACCTGCTTCGCAGGCACTTCCGATAATCAAACCTTCCCTATACTGATTTACCACACTCTTTGGTATCTTTGGAAATCGGTTAAAATATTTCAAATGAGACATCGACACCAGACGATATAAATTGATTCGTCCCATTTCACTGGAAGCTAAAATAATACAATGGTATTGGTGTAACTTTCGAATTGCATTATCATCAAGTTTTCCTTCTTCGTTGAGCTGATCCAGTGTAAAAATATCTCTCGTCGCAAGACGCTTTACCAACTCAATAAAAATATCTGCCGTCGCCTGTGCATCATCAACTGCCCGATGATGATTCTCCAAAGACACACCTAAATGTTTTGCCAATGTATCAAGTTTATAATTGTTCAAATGTGGAACAACAAACTGTCCCATTAGCACAGTATCCATATAGGTATAATCGGTTTCTATACCCATTTTTTCAGCTTTGTTTGTGATAAAACTCGTATCAAATTCTGCGTTGTGTGCTACCAATACTGCACCTTCGCAAAACTCCAGAAACTTCGGTAAAATAGCTTCAATGACCGGGGCATCAAGCACCATTGCATCACTGATTCCCGTCAAATTCTCAATACGAAAGGAAATCGGCACTCTCGGATTGACAAATGTAGAAAATTTGTCAATAATTTCTCCATTCTTTACTTTAACAGCACCAATTTCAATAATCTGATCTACTTCTGCCGAAAAACCTGTTGTTTCCAAATCAAATACAACAAAGGTATCATCTGTGAAATTCTGTCCTCTCGGATTGGTTACAATCTGCTTTGTATCATCTACCAAATATGCTTCTACACCATAAATAACCTTAAAATCCAGCTTTTCTCCACGTTTCGCATAAGCACCTTTCAAATCATCCATCACATGATTTGCTTCCGTAAATGCCTGAACAACACCATGATCCGTAATGGCAATTCCTTTATGTCCCCAACGAAGTGCCTGCTTAATAATATCTTTCGCATATGACACGCCATCCATATCACTCATCTTTGTATGGCAGTGCAGCTCTACTCTTTTATTTAATGCCAGATCATTTCGAACTTCTCTGGTATCTGTAGATTTGCGTATTCCCAGCACTGTCGTTAACGCAATTTCCTGATCGTAACGATCCAAAGTTGCAAGACCTTTTACCTTAATAAAATTGCCTTTTTTTATAAATTCTGTCAATTCCGGTATTTGTTCATTTCTCGCAAAAATCTTTGCCGTGATTGTATCTGTAAAATCCGTAATATCAAAGATTAAAATCGTACGTTCATTTCGAATTGGCATCTCCTCTACGCGACGAATCATCCCTGCAACAACCACTTCGCCTAATGCTGAATCAATCTGTTCGATTGGCATTGGTTCTTCATCAAAATCTCTGCCATACAACACATCTGTGTTAGACGGACGTTTTGCATACAAATAATTTCCTTTGGAACGGTCCTGTGCTTTGGCTGCTGCTGCTCTTGCACCGATATTTTCACTTGTTAATTTTTTATCATTTGCTTTATTTTTCTCTTTCGTTGCAGTTGCTGTTTTCGTCTGTGATATATTATCATCCTCTGACATCGCCGCCTGCATTGTACCAACAATTTGTTTCACACGAAGATTTAACTTATGTTCATTTTCCTTCTCATAATGGCTCTCAGTCTTCTCCCGATACTGATAAGAAACATCAATTTCAAATCCAAACCGGTTCAAAAACACCTGGCTAAAATAATGCTGAAGAGAATCTGCATATGTATGTGCAAGAAAACTGTCTTCAATCGTAATAACCATGTGGTCATCCGTTACAAATTCCCAAGTAGAATTTTTAAGCAAATTGTATTCTAACGTCCAATATTTCTCCAGCTCAAACAGCATACTGTCATAATATGTTTCCATAATTTTAATTGGCGTATACTGCTTAGACAAACGATATCTGTCTATAACACGCACATCCATATTTTTCATACGGAAAATCTGCTTCTTTAACGCATCTTCCACTTTATATATGTATTGTTTGTGTATTAATCTCTCACTAACCAGATAGACACGTGCCAAAGAATTCGTAGATGTCTTTGAAACACGTGTCACTTCTGTGTTCGTGAAATAGACAGCCAAATCTTCTGGTAATCTCAATGTCTGAAATACATCAAAAAATTTCTGCACTATTTTCACTCCTCTATAATTGTAAATAATCTAAATCGACCATATGGAAACTGCTTCATTTCCATATGGAATTAAAGCCAATACAAATATTATTCCTTCCAGTTATCCAATTCTTCCTTCAACGTAGCAAGTAAATCTTCTTCCGGAACCTTTCTAATTACCTCTCCATGACGAATCAGTACACCACATCCATCACCACCGGCAATACCCAAATCCGCCTCTTTCGCTTCGCCGGGTCCATTTACTACACACCCCATAACTGCGAGCTTCAGATTAAGATTATAATCTGCGGCCATATCTTCTACCTGATTGGCAAGTTCAATCAGATTAATTCTGGTACGACCACAGGTCGGGCATGACACAACTTCAACACCACCCTTACGAAGTCCTAATGTTCTAAGAATCAACTTTGCTGCCTGAATTTCTTTAACCGGATCATCTGTCAATGACACACGAATTGTATCGCCGATTCCTTCATTTAAAATCAATCCCAATCCAATGGATGACTTGATACTTCCTGAAAATGCAGTTCCAGATTCTGTTATACCAACATGCAGCGGATAATCTGTCTTTTCTGCAATTAACTTATGTGCTTCAACACACATCAAAACATCTGAAGATTTAATACTAATAACAAGATTATCGTATCCTTGTTCTTCAATCATACGTACCTTATCAAGCGCACTTTCTACAAGTCCTTCAGCCGTAACACCATGATACTTCTCTACTAGTTCTTTCTCAAGGGAACCGCTATTTACACCAACACGAATCGGAATATTGCGTTTCTTTGCAGCATCTACAACCGCTTTAATCTTATCGGGTCCTCCAATATTACCCGGATTAATTCGGATCTTATCTGCACCATTTTCAATTGCAGCAATTGCCATTTTGTAATCAAAATGAATATCCGCAACCAATGGAATATGAATCTGCTTTTTAATTTTCTGAATTGCCTGTGCTGCTTCAAGCGTTGGAACTGTACAACGGATAATTTCACAACCTGCTTTTTCGAGTTCTAAAATCTGCTTTACTGTTGCTTCTACATCTTCTGTATGTGTATTTGTCATTGACTGAATCAGAATCGGATGATTTCCACCAATTACCCGATTGCCAATGGCAACTGTTTTTGTATGTTTTCTTTCCATATCTTCTCCATTCTTACCGCAAAATAACGACATAATCTTATTTCTGAATATGAATTTTAGAACAATCCCTTTATATCTTTAAATAGAACATATACCATTAAAATCATAAGAAGTACCATGCCAATAAAATGAACCATTCCTTCATGTTCCTTTTTAACAGGCTTTCCTCGTACTGCTTCAATTAACAGGAATAACAGTCTTCCTCCATCCAATGCCGGCAGCGGCAACAAATTCATAACACCTAAATTTGCCGAAATCATTAGTGAAAAGTTTAACAAATTCAAAATGACATAAAATGTACCATCCACCTTACTCTCTTCCATCACATTGCTGATTGCACTTACCGTACCGACAGGTCCCATCAAATCATTAACACCAACCTGTCCCGTAAACATCATTCCAAGACTCTTAATTACCGTAGAAATAACATATCCAACTTCATGAAATGCATACTGTACCGTCTGTGCTGCATTTGTTCTGACACGTGCACCATAACTTGCAAATCCTGTATAATAACTCTCTGTTTCTACAAGTTTTGGTGTAACCTGAAGTGTGACATCCTCTCCATTTCTGCGTACAACAATTTCAACAGTTCGATCCTTTGTCTGTTCTAATAATTCAGAAAGCACATTTCCGTCTGTCAATCTTGTTCCATCAACCATCTGGATAATATCATTGCTCTTCATCCCTGCCTGTGCCGCAGGCGAATCTTCTGATACACTATTAACAACACACTCTGTTGTAATCGTTATTCCTAACTTATAGCCTTGTGTCTTCTTATATTCCGGCGTTAATGTTGTCGTATATTTCTGACCATCTCGCAGATATGTTATATCCATTGCTTTATCGCCATGATAATACTTATAAAAAGAATATTCTCGTGCAAATGTTATTTTCTGTCCATTAACGCGAATAATCTGATCACCTTCCTGCAGTCCTGCCTGAGCAGCCGGAGAGTTCTCATTCAATCTGTCAACTGTACATGGATCATATCCTATCTGTCCAACAACTACAAGCGCCAAAATAAATGCAAGCAAGAAATTAAAAAATGGTCCGGCTACTATAATGGCAATTCTTGACCATACAGATTTGTTTGCAAATGATTTTGACATATCAAATCCCTGCTGCAATAAACGTTCCCGTTCAGATAACGAATTCTCCTTGTTATCAGCCTTTGTAGTAAGCGTGTCTGACTGCCCAGAAGCATTTTCACTCTCTGAATCATCTTTATCAAACGGATCATCTACAAAATCTTCTCCAAGCATCACACATGCACCTCCAAACGGAAGTAATCTCAAAGAATATTCTGTCTTTCCTTTTGTAAAATGAATCAATTTAGGTCCAAAACCAATAAAAAATTCTACGACTTCAACGCCATTTGCCTTTGCAATAATAAAATGTCCAAATTCATGGATAATGACAATAATGCTAAGCATTAAAATAGCTGCAATAACATTCAATACCAAATTACCACCTGCTTTCGATTAATTCATATACCTGCTGCTCTGTTTCTAAAATTTGTTCTACTGTTGGTTGTGCAATCAACTTTGTCTGCTCCATTGCACACTGAATAATCTCTGGTATTTCAAGATACTGAATCTTTTTATCTAAAAATTTACGAACTGCTAACTCATTTGCCGCATTAAACGCTGTCGGAATATTTCCTCCTGCCTCTGCTGCTTCATATGCCAGTTTTAATGCCTGGAATGTATCAAAATCCGGCTTTTCAAATGTAATATTTTGAAGTGTAAAGAAATCAACACGATCCGTATTTAAATTTCTTCGTTCCGGATAGTACAATGCATACTGAATCGGAAGGCGCATATCAGTACTTCCTAACTGTGCCATAATTCCACCATCTACAAACTGCACCATAGAATGTATGATACTCTGCGGCTGAATTACTACCTGCACCTTACTGACCGGAACATCAAATAACCATTGTGCTTCCATAACTTCCAGTCCTTTGTTCGCCATAGTAGAAGAGTCAATTGTAATTTTTCTTCCCATAGACCAATTCGGATGCTTCAGTGCATCCTCTAATGTCACATGTTCCAAATCTGCTCTTGACTTTCCCCTAAATGGTCCTCCTGAAGCCGTCAGCAGGATTTTTTCTGCTTCTTTATGATTTTCTCCATGCAAACACTGAAAGATTGCTGAATGTTCGCTATCCACCGGATAGATATTTACACCATAGTCTTTTGCCAACTGCATAATGATATGCCCTGCTGTTACAAGTGTTTCTTTGTTTGCAAGTGCAATATCCTTATGTGCTTTAATTGCTTCTATTGTAGGTACAATTCCCATCATTCCTACAACAGCCGTAAGCACGATATCTGCTTCTTTTATTGTTGCAACTTCAATCAGTCCTTCATCTCCATAAACAACTTTTATTGGCATATCCGCAAGACGAATCTGTAATTCCTTTGCAAGTTCTTGCGTTCCAACCGAAACCAACTTCGGCTGAAACTCCCGAACCTGCTGCTCTAATTCACTGATACGTGTTCCAGCTGCCAGAGCCACAACTTCTATATCTTTATTTCTTCGTACAACATCTAATGTTTGTGTTCCGATTGAACCTGTCGATCCTAATAAAGCAATTTTTTTCATAGATTTTCTGTCTCCATTCCATTTGCAATTTCATATAAATATTCTGTAATTGCCTTTCATTCCTTAACTATCGCTTGTTTTATTTTCTGTAAATAATTCTTTGTTCCATACGAACTTCCCAGAACTGATTTTACGGAAATGTGAGTATCTATTTTTTCTATTATTTTATAATCTGGTCATAATAAACACAGCCCAATATACAGCAGGTGCTGTAAAAATAACACTATCATAGCGGTCAAGAATTCCTCCATGTCCCGGAATTAATGTTCCGTAATCTTTTACTTCATGATTCCGCTTAATTGCTGATGCTGTCAAATCTCCAATAATCGCAAGCACAGCTCCTATACAGCTGGCTACTGCAAATAGCAGAACCGGATGCAGAAACGTCGCTGTTATTTTCGCTGAAACAACATATCCTAACAACGCTCCTAACACTGTAGCTCCGGCAATTCCTCCAACTGCGCCTTCTATAGACTTTTTCGGAGAAAGAATCGGTGCCATCTTATGTTTTCCTAAAAATACACCTGTAAAATATGCAAATGTATCATTTCCCCAAGATGCAATGAAGATTAACCAAATGAGATAAATACCGTCTTGTAATATGCGTACTTTATAAATATATGACAACATTACTGCTACATAAAATAAACCCGTAAAAGCAAGCATTACCTGTTTTGATTCATACTTTGGAAATGTAAATACATAAATAGACATAATTGCCATCAATGCAAGCACAAGCACCAAAATATTATATTTTTCTAATCTTGTTGCAACACAAATGTAATAAAGTATTGCTGCACAATACCCCACACCTGCCATAATACTGCGTTCCATATGAATTACACGATATAATTCGAACATTCCGACCAATGAAATCACAAGACTTAAAAAGTATAAATACCAGCCTCCACATAAACATGATGAAATCATAATGACTGCTAATACAATTCCGCTCAAAATTCTAGTCTTCACTTACTCTTCCTCCTTGACTCCACCAAATCTTCTTTCACGCTTATTATAACGCTCAAATGCCTTGATTAATTCTTCTCTGTTAAAATCCGGCCAGTGGATTTCTGTAAAATAAAATTCCGTATATGCCAATTGCCACGGAAGATAATTTGACAATCTCTGCTCCCCACTGGTACGTATTAACAAATCAGGATCCGGTAATTCCCACGTATCCAAATTACTACTAATCAATTCTTCTGTAATATCTTCTGCTGTTAATGTACCTGCTGTCACCTGATTTGCAATCTTTCGGACAGCACGCGTAATTTCATCTCTGCCACCATAATTGATTGCAATTGTAAACTGCAATCCCGTATTATTTTTTGTCTTTTCTTCAAGATTCTCAATGCTTTCAATAATATCCGCACTTAACTCTTCTCTTCTTCCAATAACACGACATCTAACATTATTTTCCATTGACTTCTTTACGCATCCCTTTAGATATGTACGTAAAATTGTCATCAATGTAGCAACCTCACTCTGAGAACGCTTCCAATTTTCTGTTGAAAATGCATATACTGTGAAATATTTAACACCTAACTCATCGACAATCGAAAGCATATCTTCGACAACCTGACTGCCAACTTTGTGACCGTATGTTCTTGGCATATGTTTCTGCTTTGCCCATCTCCCATTGCCATCTAAGATAACCGCTACATGCTGTGGAATACGAAGTCCTAACGCCTCATTTTGAATATCCATATTTTTCTTCCATTTCTACCTGCAATATATTTCTATGCAAAAACTATAGATTGTTTTTACATCTGATACTCGAAAATCCGTAGAAATTACAACATTCCTACGGATTATACATTTCTTAATTTCTACATGAATGATTATACAGTAAGAATTTCCTTTGTCTTTTCATCAATCGCTTTATCAACTAATGCAATATACTTATCTGTAAGCTTCTGAATATCATCTTCTGCTCCTTTTAATTCATCATCAGAAATCTCGCTTGCCTTATTCTGTTTTTTGAATGCATCATTTGCATCACGTCTTACATTACGAATTGCAACCTTTGCATTATCTCCCTTTTTCTTAATATCTTTTGCAAGTTCCTTACGTCTTTCTTCCGTTAATTCAGGGAAAATCAAACGAATAACTTTACCATCATTGTTTGGCGTAATTCCTAAATCTGATACAAGAATTGCCTTTTCAATATCCTTAATAAGATTTGCTTCCCATGGCTGAATCTGAATCATTCTTGCTTCCGGTACAGAAATATTTGCAACCTGCTGTAAAGAAGTTGGCGTTCCATAATAATCAACCTTAATCTTATCTAAAATATGTGGATTTGCTCTACCTGCACGAATTGTTACATACTCTTCCTGTAATGCATCAATTGTCTTATTCATCTTGTCTTCATATACTTTAATATCGCTCATTTATTTTTCTCCATTCTAATTTTATTTACTTTTATTCTACTGTTACAACTGTACCCTGGAACTTACCAGTCATCGCATTTACAATGCTATTTTTCTCATCTAAACCAAATACCATAAGTGGCATCTTATTTTCCATACACATTACAGAAGCTGTCATATCAATAACACCAAGTTGCTTTTCAACCACTTCCTGAATAGAAATTTCGTCATATTTCTTTGCTGCAGGATTAACAGCCGGATCACTGTCGTAGATTCCATCGATAGACTTTGCTAAAAGAATCGCATCTGCATCCATTTCAATTGCACGAAGTACAATACCTGTATCTGTAGAGAAGTATGGATGTCCTGTACCACCAGCAAAGAATACAACCTTACCTGCTGCGAAACTTGCATTAGCCTTGTCTTTTGAAAACAATTCTGTCATACTGCCACACATAAATGGTGTATAGATGTCAGTCTGAATCCCCTCAGAACGGAATAACTCTGATACATAAATACAATTCATAATCGTAGCAAGCATACCGATCTGGTCTGCTTTTGGACGGTCAATATTATCATTCGAACGTCCTCTCCAGTAATTGCCACCACCAATTACAACACCTACATCAATTCCTTTTTCAACGATTTCTTTGACCTGTTTTGCAATCTCAACAATTAATGTATCATTATATCCGCCCTTTTCTTTTTCGGCAAGTGCTTCACCACTCAGTTTTAATATTACTCTCTTAATATCTTTCATGACTCTTTCTCCATTTGTCTATTTATAATTTAATTCATATGAAATACTGCATCTAAATCAATATCTGAATAACACTGTGTACATCTGCCATCAATTGTTGCTCCATTATTGATTTGAACAGTCTTTGACATAATATCTCCTGATACAATTGCTGTAGAGTCAATAATCACAGGACCTCGCACATCGATATTTCCTTTTACAGCTCCTGCAATTACCGCAGAAGTTCCACTAATATTCCCAATAATTACCGTATTCTGACCAATCTTAACTGCTCCTCTGGCAACAACATCACCCTCAATTCTGGCATCATTTGCAAAAACCTCTCCAGCCTGAGATGCTCCAATAACAGTACCACCTACAGTTAATTTTCCACGACACTTAATATCACCTGTAATTTTACCAAAAACATCAATGGAACCTAACGCATCAAAATTACCTGTAACATTCAACCCTGATGTGATAACAGCTGTCTCATCAATTGGTGTCACGCCATCATCATCGTCGTCAACATCTTCCTCTTCATCTTCCTCAGTCATCTCAGACACATCCGTGTCTACTTCTTCATCCTCATAGGAAGTATCTTCAACCAATTCATCAACCTGCTGATTTTCATCCATTTTTCGTTGTATTGCTTCTATATCACTTTGTATTGCTCCATATCCGTCTGCTGAATCCTGTTCTAACTCATCTTCTGGAATATCCCCTGTAACTTCTGATAGATCATCTTTAAAATCTTTAAAAAAACCCATTACATTCTCCTCCATAAGTACACATTTGAATTAAGTATATCACATAATAATTCGTAAGAGAAGATTTATTTCTAAAAAAGAAAAAGTTTATGCAACTAATAGAAAAGCAGAGCACATAAAAATCCCTTCACACCGGTCATTGTATAACTTATATGAGAGGTTCTCTTTTCATGCACTCTGCCTTATTATAATATCTTTAATAAATATTAAATTATCTACTATGAATTACTGAAGCTGTGCTGCTACTTCTGCTGCGAAATCTTCTTCTTTCTTTTCGATACCTTCGCCTGTTTCAAAACGAACAAACTTCTTAATTGTAATCTTAGCATTATTAGCTTTAGAAACTGAATCTACATATGCAGAAACACTCTGCTTTCCATCTTCAGCCTTAACATAAACCTGATCTAAGAGACAGATTTCCTTTAATTCTTTATTCAAACGACCCTTAACCATACCTTCGATAATCTTATCGTTTGCATCTGGCTTTTCATTCTTAGCTGTTGCTGTGATGATTTCTGTTTCCTTTGCAATATAATCAGGATCTACTTCACTTCTATTTGTGTACATTGGCTTTAATGCTGCTGCCTGCATAGCAACATTTCTTGCCATTTCTTCTACTGCTTCATTAACAACATCTGTTTCAACATCAACAAGAACACCAATCTTACCACCCATATGAATATAAGAAGCAATGAAACCATTGTTTTCTTCAAGCTGAGCGAATCTTCTAATCTTTAAGTTTTCACCGATTACTGCAACCTGACCAGCTAATACATCAGCTACTGTCTTAGATGTATCCTTTGTCCATGCTTCAGCTAAGAAACCATCGATATCTGTAGCTGATGTTGTTAATGCCTGCGTTGCTACTTCTTCTACATATGCATTGAAATCTGCATTCTTAGCAACGAAATCTGTTTCAGAGTTAACTTCAACGATTGCTGCCTTATTTCCTTCTACAACAACCTTAACGATACCTTCAGCTGCAATTCTTCCAGCCTTCTTAGCTGCCTTTGCCATACCATTTTCTCTTAAGTATTCAACAGCCTTATCCATATCACCGTCTGTGTTTGAAAGCGCCTTCTTACAATCCATCATACCTGCGCCTGTCATTTCTCTTAACTCTTTTACCATTGCTGCTGTAACTGCCATTGTTAAAATCCTCCATTCATTTATTATATAATGTTTAACGAATATTCAGTCAAAAAACGCTTCAACCTGTGTCTGTCAGGCTGAAGCATTTCTTACAATTCGTCTTATGACCAATTCTTATTCAAGAACTTCAGTTTTGTTTCTGAAATCTTATGCTTCTTCTGTTACTTCTTCTTCAACAGGAACTTCTTCTACTCCCTGATTTGCTTCGATAACAGCATCTGCCATCTTAGAAACGATAAGCTTAACGGCTCTGATTGCATCATCATTACCTGGAATTACATAATCTAATTCATCAGGATCGCAGTTTGTATCTGCAATACCAATTAACTTGATACCAAGTGCATGAGCTTCCTGAACACAAATTCTTTCCTTCTTAGGATCTACGATGAAAATTGCATCTGGAATTCTCTTCATTTCCTTGATACCACCAAGGTTCTTTGTTAACTTTTCAAGTTCCTTCTTTAAACCAATTACTTCTTTCTTAGGAAGAACATCAAATGTTCCATCTTCCTGCATTCTTTCGATATCCTTTAATCTTGCAATTCTGCTCTGGATTGTCTTGAAGTTTGTAAGCATACCGCCTAACCATCTCTCATTTACAAAGTACATTCCACAACGTTCTGCTTCTGTAGCAATTGCATCCTGAGCCTGCTTCTTTGTACCTACGAAAAGAATTGTACCACCATCAGCAACGATATCTGAAACTGCCTTATATGCATCATCTACCATTCCTACTGACTTCTGTAAATCGATAATATGGATACCATTTCTTTCTGTATAGATGTACTCAGCCATCTTAGGATTCCATCTTCTTGTCTGATGTCCAAAGTGAACACCTGCTTCAAGTAACTGCTTCATTGAAATAACGCTCATTTTCTTACCTCCATTGGTTGTTTTCTTTTGTGTGATTCACGCATTATAGTTACCGACGAGCATCGGCACCGACTACAACATCCTCACACATGTTTTTTCACACAAAAAGCATTATAACAATACCATTAGAATAAATCAAGTACTTTTTGTGTTTTTTATACTATTTAATTTCTTGTAATGACATCAGCTATATTTTCAAAAGTATCTCCAGCTTTTAGCTCATATGTTCCTTCCCACACCTTTGTATCATTGCCTGTTTCTGTCATGTACTGATTAAATCCAATAATATCGGATATAACACCTTTTTCATAAAGAATTTCACTCACTTCAGATAAGTATTGGAAATTCTTAATTTCAACTGTAACTTTGTCGCCAACACTTACTTTCGCTGTTGTCTTAGCCTCTGTTTCTTTTGATTCTTCTTTTGCATCCTCTTCTTTTTTCGTCTCCGCCACCGTTGCAATTGTCGTTGCCTGCTGAGCAGTTGTTGATTCCGCACTTTGTGCCGTTGTATATGCCAATACAGAACTTGTTGTTTTTTCTTCTGTTACGGAGGATGTTTTAACATTTACTCCCTGTACAAATATTGCAATTGCAAATATTATCGTAGATAATAAAACACCAATCCCAATTCCTCTAAGGTAGAACTTCAGTTTCATCAAACAAATCTCTCTTTCTTTTCAATGTATTCTAAGATAAGTAAAATAAACTATCAGTTGTTATACAAACCAATTACTAATCTAACTTCACCGATTCCCATTGATAACTGCTTTGCAATATCTTTTGCATTCATTCCTGATTCATACAACTCTAAGATACGTCTATTTCTCTCATTTTGCATTACCGGATGTTTTGTATTATTTTCCTGTCTTTCTTCCTTTAATACATTCAGCTCATGAGCCTGTCCCTTCTGCATCTGTGTATCATTTGGTGCCTGTTCTTTCTTTTCCTGATGCTGCTTTGATAAAACTTTTAAACGTTCTTTTGCCTCATCCTGCGAATCGTCTGCATGAATATTTTTAGTTTTTTCTGTTATTAAAGTCTGCCTACTCTGTAACTTTTCTTCATTTTTACGAAGTTTTTGAACTTGCTCCTTTGTCTGATTAATGTCTTTTACCGTGCCTTTTACTTCTTTAGCTTTTTCATTTAACATATCATACAAAAATACAGTTTCATTATGATTGCGACTAATTTCATTCATAATTGTATCTGCATATTCATTCATTTCAAGAATTTTGGTATTCGAAATTCGATCCAACGATGCTTCTGTACGATCATCAATCCCATGAAGCTGTTCTTCTATAATTTCATTAATTTGCGAACGAATTTCTTCTTTTTGTTTTTCGCTAAGTGAAACTGCCTGTTCTGTCTCTTTCGCTAACTCATTTTGACTTGTATGAATATGTTTTTCATCATCCTTCACAAAAAAACTGATTCCAATAAAGCCAATACCACATACAAGCATTACAATTATTAACGTAGTCATCTCTTATTCTCCTATGTCTGTATTTATATCTTAATATCAAAATCCGAAAAATTATGTCCCTTTAAGAATACTTTGCCATCACTTATTTTCTTCTTTTTTTCCTGTTTATGACCTGCTTCATCATATTCATTATCACTTTTATCTTTTGCATCATATTTACGCTGTTCCTTTTCAATATCTTCTTTGCGAACAACCATCTCTGACTTTTCTTCTATTGTTTTCTCAACCTGCGTTGAAATCATCTGCTGTTCAACCGCTGGTCTTTGATCCTGATTCTGTTTGATATGGGACACTTCATTCAACTGTTGAACCATCGCCAAATCAATCGGTTTTACTATCATAAACAAACCTCCCGATAAATAATATTATTTATTCTACAATGGTCTTTGTATGATGTCCGAACGGTCTTTTAAAAACTGGCAATGACTACTTTTCTTTGATAAAAAGATAAACTGATCTCCAAACACAACTTTCACTCCATTATATATCATATCTGATACTTTAATTCTTGCATTACTATCTTCGACTATTTGCTGTTTTAATTCATTATATTCATTTTTCTTATTAATCAATTCCTGTTCGATTAAAAGTAAATTTCTTGTAGTCTTCTGTTGCATTTCAAGTTTGTCTGCACTCAATCCGCCTTCTGCGTCCTGTTTCATTCTCAATGCAGTTATAATTTGGTTTAACTGTAACTTGTTGCTTCCTAATTTTTCCAATTCTTTTCTAAGTTCTTCTACGCGTCGTTTTGCAGAAGGATCTACCCCCGCACCTACTACAGTCGTAGTTCCCATTTCATTTCCGATATTTTTAGCAATGACCATTACTGAAGATTTCACTTCTCCACCAATAATAAGGCCTTTTTTTCCCCCCGCAGTAATCGTACCTTTTGCAAAAACTTTACTATGAAGAATCGAGTCTGTTTCAATCTCTCCGCCAGCTTCTACCTGTGCAGCACTCTCAATAAACTTGGTTACAATCTTACCACCGGCTTTTAATACGGCACGATTCATACCCTGAACGCCTCGATTCAAGGTAATATCACCACCAGCAATCAGTGTTGCACCTTCTACAACACCACTCACTGCAATATCGCCTTTTGCTTCTACTGTAAATCCTGCCAATACATTTCCTTTGATATTCACATTTCCATCATAATGAATATCTCCTGTTGAGTTGTCAACATCCACAATATCCATAACATCCGAAACAAATACCTTTCCCTGCTCTAATGTTACATGACCATCAACATTCGATATTAATGATAATCCATCTTCAGAAATACTCAAATTCTTACCATGTTTAAAAATAACATGTTTCACATTGGCAGGGCGAACTGTTCTTCCATATACATCTAAACCTGGTTCACCGCGATCCTCCGGATGCAATACGGCAACCGTCTGTCCTTTGGAAACATGATTAACCATCTCTAATGAATGAAAATCAACCGTACCATCTTCGTTCATCTTTGGACGTGGCTTTAATTCTGTGTTGAACTTATACTCAATATAACCATCTGTTCCTTCTTTAGGCGGCGTTCCTACAGCGACAATATATGTTTTATTATAATTTTTAGATTCAAGAAATTCCTGAATTGCACTTTGCTCAACTCCATTTCTCACTCCTGCATGTATAATGTCATTTGTTATTTCTGTCATAGACATTTCTCGTGCACCTTCAAACGGAGGATAAAACACAGCTTCCATGCGCATACCGTCAGAAGATATGTAATAAATACCAAATTCATCTACCAATCTCATTTGAGAATCTGATATTTTCATCGTATATCCATCCTCAGTACACTTCTTAAATGCTTCTCCAACCTTTACGCTGTCAACTTCCGGAATATTTCTTTTTTCAATATAAAACAAAGCATCTTTTAAAGATGCCGGTGTTCCTCCCTGTTTTGCAGAGTATACTGTTATATAAATTCCATCTTCTTTTACAGAAAACTGATAAACCCCATTATCGCCCTTCTTCATATTGCCTCCTAAACAGATTAATCTATTAACTCTGTGTTAAAATCCCCATATAATCTCCCAGCTTCAATTTCATTTTATTTAAAGCTTTTGTATGCAACTGTGACACTCTTGATTCCGAAACCTCTAAAATCAAGCTAATTTCCTTCAATGTCATTTCTTCATAATAATATAACGTAACTACATTTTTCTCTTTTTCTGTTAAACTGTCTATCGCTGCAACAAGCATCTGTTTTAACTCTTCTTTCTCAATTGCCTGTTCCGGTTGCATATATGCAGCATTATTAGACGAATCTAACCGTACTTCACTTCCTGCATCCGTATACTCTTCAAGCGATATCAAATTGGTACTTTTTGTCTGTCCTTGCCAATTATTTAATTCTTCTAATGAAATTTCTAATTCTTCTGCTATCTGCTCATCTGTCGCTACTTTTCCTGTTGCAGCTTCAATTTTAGACATTGCAGCATCTATCTTCTTCTGCTTTTGTCTTAATGAACGTGGAATCCAATCCATTTTACGTATATGGTCTAAAATCGCACCTCGTATACGCAAACTCGCATAAGTCTCAAATTTGATATTTTTATTATAATCAAATTTATCTATCGCATCGATCAAGCCAAATATTCCATATCCAACCAAATCGTCATATTCAACATTATACCCCAAGTACATACTAAGACGTCCGGCAACAATCTTCACCAGACTTGCATACTCCATAATTAACTGTTCTCGAATTTTGCCATCTTTATTTTTCTGATATTCTTCCCAAAGCTTATTTTTCTCGGCTTCATTCATTTACCAATTCTCCCAATTGTAACTTTCAAAGTCTTCTGATTTTTCTATAGATTATTGCTCAGATTCAGCGTTTTTCTCCACTTCTTCTGAATCTTCGTTTTCTCCATTTTCTCCATTATCTTCGTTCTCATCTGTATTTTTATCTTCGTCCTTAAAGACTTTATTTAATATGATTCTTAATATAATCCCGACAATATAAAACCCAAACATACTGCAAATTAAAATCCATAAGAAATTAATCAGCGTAAACTTCTCCATAATCATAAAAACTGCAACGATAAATCCAGCTAATAATGTAATTAATGCAGGTATGTTTCTAAACTTTCTCATATGCCCTCCAAATACCTTTATTATATCGTTTTTGGTGGTTTTCCAACGGCTTTAATTAAATAATCCCCACTCTCAGAATAAAATTCGACTGTTCGTCCATAATTTTTACCACAATCTTCTGCAAGCAGACGAATATTATATTCTTTTAATTTCTTTTTTGCCGCCAACGCATTTCTTTCTCCAACACGCAACGCTTCATTCGCAGATGACATTGCAAACATCTGTGCACCACCTGCAATCTTAGCAACCAAACGTGACTTAACTGCACCTAAAGCCACCATTTGTTGAATCAACTCATCTATCCCAGTATCAGCAAACTTAGCACGATTCGAATTATTTTTTATCTGTGTGCTATCAGGTAACATACAATGTAATAAACCACTTACTTTTGTTACAGGATCATATAATGCCACACCAACGCAAGAACCTAATCCCAAAGTTGTCAATGCATCAGGCGCTTTACACGCTTTTAAATCTGCCATGCCTACTTTTATCATAGTCCCCATAAATAATAACCATTCCTTAATCACAATTTGTTGTATCTAGGTCCAAACGAACTTTCCATTCGTTATCTGTAAAAAGGGTATTGTCAGACGATAAAAAATATCGTCTGACACATACTTTTATTTATCTTCTGTCCTGTGTTACCGCTTCTTTAAGCGAATATAAACATCAACCAACTCCTAATGATGTCAATATTTTATCGTACGAATTCAGCTCTGGAATTAGCAAGAAATATCCATTAACGAAATCTAATTCTCCAAACTGTGACTGAATCAGCAACAACTTATCGCCATACTTACCAAATTCAGTAGCCGGTAAACTTAACAACGCACCAATCATATCTATCGTCATTGAAGGAGGTGTTGATATCATCTTCATATTAGTCAACGCCGATATTGCATTTAAATATGAACCAGATACAATGTTCCCTATTTCATTTAATGCAGACATCTCCATATCAGATAACTCATGTAAATCCATATCCTCATTTTCTGTAACATCTCTCATCATTAATGTATTGACCAAATGTAATGCTGATTTTGTATCAAATACAAATAACATCATTCCATCTATATCGCCTTCCATCCCAAGCAGGATTCCAACAACGGTCTGATCTTCTGGGCCAATAATTGTTTCAATATCTGTAAATGGTACCAGTGCAACTTTTGGCACAGACATGTCCATCTTTAAATTAAGCATCTTTGACAACGCTGTCATCGCATTCCCTGCGCCAATATTTCCAATTTCTTTTAACACGTCATACTGCATGTCATCTAATCCGTCAAGACTTATCTTTGCCATAATACACCACTCTCTTAATTCTCTACAATAACACTGACAATATCCAGCAATGAAATTAATTCACCTTTATTTTTGCCAATACCGCTAATATATCCTGCTGCTGCATCGTCATTTGTTGTCTTTGTGATCTTTTCCGTATTTTCTTCATCTAATGTTACAACTTCTCGAACCTGATCAACAATAACACCAATCGTTGCATTTTCAACCTTAACTATAATAATTCTTGTCTTATCAGTAAATTCATCCGGTTCTAATCCTAACTTTTCACGGATACTCATTACCGGTATAATTTCACCACGTAAATTGATGACACCTTTATAATAAACCTGTGTCTTTGGCACTCTTGTAATTCTCTGACTTCTTACAATATTATCAATGTACTGAATATTAATACCATATTGTTCATTTCCAATTCTTACAACAATATACTGAATGGATGTACTGCTTTCTTCACTTTCAATCTTTTTAACTTCTTCCATGATTCCATTCTCCTCCTTACACAAGTGTATTTGCATCAATAATAAGAGCAACTGAACCATCACCAAGGATTGTTGCACCACTAATCATCTTATTGATATTAATGTATTTACCAAGTGACTTAATTACGATTTCCATCTGTCCAATCAAACTGTCAACAACAAGACCTGCCTGCTTATCTCCCTTGCTTACGATAACAACTGTAATTGTATCCTGTTCCTTTGCTTCACCTGGAACATCTAAAACATCTCTCAATCGAATTAATGGAATTACATTTCCACGAAGATGAATTACTTCCTTTGCATGAACATACTTGATGTCCGTTACAGGAATATCCTCAATTGTCTGAATTGAACCTAAAGAAATCGCATACTTTTCATCTCCGAGCTTAACCATCAATGCCTGAATAATTGCAAGTGTTAATGGCAAACGAATAATAAATGTACTTCCTTCTCCATACTTTGTCTTAACTTCTACGTCACCACCAAGTGCTTCAATCTTAGACTTAACAACATCAAGACCTACACCTCGTCCTGAAACATCAGTTACCTTATCGGCTGTAGAGAAGCTAGGCTTGAATAATAAATCAACGATTTCTTTATCGCTCATCATTTCAGCCTGTTCTTCGGTAATTGTACCCTTTTCAATTGCCTTATTTTTAACTTTTTCTACATCAATACCATTACCATCATCGCGAACTTCAATAACTACGTTATTACCATCCTGATAAGCATCCAAGAAAATAGATCCAACTTCACTCTTTCCTCTTTCTCTTCTGACTTCAGCACTTTCCAAACCATGGTCAGCAGAGTTACGAAGTAAATGCATCAAAGGATCACCAATCTCATCAATAACAGTTCTATCTAATTCTGTATCCTCACCTGACATATAAAGTTCCATTTTCTTATTTAACTTCTTTGTTAAATCACGAATCATTCGAGGGAACTTACTTACAACGCTTTCAATTGGCATCATTCGAACTTTCATTACTGATTCATGTAAATTTGTTGTTACTCTTTCAAGATATTCAATCTGTTCATTAAAACTCTGATTTAACGTGTTGTTCTCGCCTTCCTCAGAAGCACTTGCAGATACAAGACCATTCTTTGCAATAATCAACTCACTTACTAAATTCATCAATACATCAAGTTTTTCAATATCTACTCGAACTGTATGTCCTACCGGCTTAGAAGACTTTGCAGGAGTTTTTCCCTTGCTGGCTGTTGCTTTATTCTCTTTTGCCTTTGCAGGAGCTGCTGTATTTGTCTTTTCAACCTTCGTCTCTTCTTTCTTTAATTCTTCAACAGGTGTTTCTACTTTATATGGAACTGTTAATTCTTTACCTGTTGCATCTTTAATTTCTGAAACGCTCTTGATATGACCGATAACTGTATCATAGTCTTCGTCAGTTACTACTACAATACTAAAATCAAAATCAAACTTTTCATCTTCAATATCCTGTACAGAAGGCTGTGATTTAATAACATCACCATGACCCTCAAGATTCTTAAATACTAAAAATGCTCTGGCTGCTTTTAAGATACAATTCTCATCAACTGTAACCTTAATCATATATGCATGCATATTTTTTGAAAGTGCTTCGTTTACTGCATGCTTTTCAAAATCAGCAAGAACGATATTATTGTACTCAGGTTCTTCATCAGATGGTGCATCTGTTGATGCCGCAGCAACTGATGTTGCCTGCTCTGCCGGTTTTTCTGCCTGCGGTGCTGGTGTGCCCTGGTTTTCTGAAGCAATAAATGCATTTAATGCCTTAATAATTGGTTCATTGTCATCTGTACCTTCGTCCTGTGACTCCTGAATATTAGATACATATGTTTCAAGCGCATCTAAACACTGAAATAATACATCCACTAATTCAGAATTAACTTTCATATTTCCGTTACGAACTTCTGAGAATACATTTTCCATATCATGTGTCAAATTCTGCATTCTCTTATATCCCATAGTACCTGCCATACCTTTTAAAGAATGTGCAGCACGGAAGATTTCATTAATTGTATCACTATTTTCAGGTTCTTTTTCAAGGATCATTAACTGATCGCTCAAGCTCTGTAAATGTTCATTTGATTCATCGATAAAAATTTCTAAATATTGACTTACATCCATACTATCTTACTCCTATATTCTTTGTTATTGAATCAGCAACTCTACCTAAAGAAACGACCTCATCCACTAATCCCGTCAGTGCAATTGCTTTCGGCATTCCATACACTACGCACGAATTTTCATCCTGTGCAATTGTATGTATTTTCTTTTTATGTTCTGCTAATCCTTTAATACCTTTTGTTCCATCGGCACCCATTCCCGTTAATACAACGCAGGTAATTTCATCGAAGTCACATTTTTCCAAAGATTTGTACATTACATTCGCACATGGTCTGAGGCCTTCAATTGCTGGCTCTTTGTTTAATGCAATTTGATATCCTCCTGCAGCTTTTACAATCTCTAAATGCTGACCACCCGGTGCAATATACACAGTTCCCTTTTGGATAACTTCTCCATGCTCCGCCTCTTTTACTTTTACTTCACTCATTTCATCAAGTCGTTGTGCCAATGAAGCAGTAAATCCAGCTGGCATATGCTGTACAACAACAACTGCCGAATCTAAATTCTTTGGTAAGTAAGGAATAACCTGCTGTAACGATTTCGGACCACCTGTTGAGCAAGCCAGAGCAACAATTTTCTTTTTTCCTTGTTTCACATTCAAAAACGCACTACTTTCTATTTTTTTTGGTAATACATTATGTTCTTGTGTGCGTCTGCGAAGTTCCGTAATTGCCTGATTTCTCTCAAGAGTTCTTCTTGTTATTCCTGATTTATCGGAATTCTGACTTTCCTGTGTAATATGTACTTTCTTTGTTCGTTCAATAGAATCTCTCGAATTTGTAGCAACATCTAACATCTTATGAATTGCTTCTTTGAATGCCACACTTTTTGTTTCGAGATAATTCTCTGGCTTGGTTACGAAATCAAATGCACCATATTCAAGTGCTTTGATTGTTTCTTTCGTTCCCTCCTTTGCAACCGTACTTACAACGATGACTGTCTGCTCAATGCGGTTTTTCTGTAGTTTTTGTAAAAGCTCAAGGCCATTCATCTTTGGCATATTAATATCTAATAATATGGCACTGTATAGATTCGGATTTGAAACAATCATATCAAATCCTTCTACACCGTTTTTTGCTATGGCTGCAACTTCATATTCACTACTTTCATTAACTATATCAGAAATAACCCTTCTCATGAGTGCAGAATCATCAATAACCAATATTTTTTTTCCCATATCGCATTATCCTCTCTCTTTCTGTCTCATGCGTCTTTGTTCATCAAAGATGAAACGAATAATTTCTTCTCTTTTATCCTTTGAAATTACTTTAAACTGAACCCTATTATCATATTTTCCGTTATCTGCTTCTGATTTTATAGACATTACAACACGTCCCATTAATTCAAAATCATGATTTCCCGTACCCGTTTGTGTCTCAAACTTCAAATATACGTAGCTGTTCTTTTCATAACTCTTACTTGAAATAAAACGTACACCACCGCCGCTTATATCAACAATAACACATGCTTCCGGTTCGCCTGCCAGTGGTTCAGGCATTTCAAAATCACGAGAATATGTCAGCACCTCTGTAACATTTAACGGAATAACTGTTGCATCAATTAAACATGCCAAACGATAAAACTCTCTTCTCTGATATCTGACCAAATCATCAAGAATTTCTATCGTCATAATATAAATATTACGTTCTTTACCTCTCTCTGTTATTCGACATCTCGAACGAAATATTCCTTTCGACGTATAAAAATACGCTTGAAAAACACTTCCAATTTCAACCGGAACGATATGTCCCTCGCTTATCGGCATAGCCGCCACAATATTTCCTGCATCGTCAACATCTAAAATCTGACTTACATATGTAATTGCAACTTCGCCATCAACAGTCTCTGTTTTACTAGATCTTCTTAACTCAATTTTTGTTCCGACCAAGAGTAATTCATGTGCCATATGTCTCATCTCCATTTAATTCTTATTTGCAAATATTGTTCTAATATACCCCTTTATGCCTCTATGCTTTGCGCCTATTTGTGTTGTATCCGTATGATTATTTAACGCTTCCGCTATCAATTGATAATGTCTTGATGCTACTGCATTTGGATACATCAAAGATACCGGTTTTTGCTTCATAATTGCCTTTGTAATATCGCGGTCATGCGGCACTACACCAACAAACCCTAAATCGACATTCAAAAACTTTGTTACAACAACACTCAGTTTTTCATACACTTTTCTACCTTCCGACTCACTGGAAACCTTATTTGCAATCATACGAATTTTCGTTGTTTCCTTATCAAAATTAGGATTCATGCTCAAGGCTTTTAATAATGCATATGAATCTGTAATTGATGTTGGTTCCGGTGTTGTTACAAGTAAGATTTCCGGACTCGCAACCAAAAATTCCATAACACTCGGTGCTATCCCCGCACCTGTATCAATAATGATTACATCAGCTATATCTTCCAGCTCTGCCATTTTATTGACAAGCCTGCGAATCTGTTCATTGTCAAGATTTACAAGCTTAGCAATCCCTGAACCACCTGAAATAAATCCTACCCCTTCAGGTCCTTCACAAACAATGTCCTTAATATTTTTTTCCTTAAATAATAAGTCACTCAAATTATATTTTGGAATAACACCGAACATAACCTCTATATTTGCCATACCAAAATCTGCATCTAAAATAACCACCTTTTTACCAAGTCTTTGAAATTGCAGGGCAATATTGATGGATGTACTTGATTTGCCCACACCACCTTTTCCACTTGTAACGGCTATCACTCGTGCATTTTTTACAGTTTTTACATTCTGTTTTTTAATGATATTACGAAGATTCTCAGCTTGATCCATTAAACATTTCCTCCAAGTAAATGCTTCGCAAGCGCCTGCTTGTCGACCACTTCAATGTCATTTGGTACATTCTGTCCTGATGTTGTATATGATAATGGAGCTCCTGTATACAACTTCATATTTAAAATATTTCCAAGCACACAAGTTTCATCTAATTTTGTAAAAATCAACGCCCAATTATCAATATTGTTATATCGATCACAAATGCTCTTTAAATCCTTGTTTTTAGTAGTTACACTTAAAGTTAAATACAATTCTACATCAAATTGGTCTTTCTTAGCATTAAGTGCTCCTATCAAATCTTCAAGCTCTTCCATCTGCTCTTCTGCTTTATGTGACCGACCTGCTGTATCTACCATTATCAAATCATAATCCTTATATTGATCAACACAATCTAATAATTCTTCACTTGTGTATACAACACTTACCGGACAGTCAATAATCGAGGCATATGTGTTCAACTGTTCAACAGCAGCTATACGATATGTATCAGATGTGATAAAAGCAACCTTTGCCTGCTTTTCTAATTTAAACTTTGATGCGATTTTAGCAATTGTTGTAGTCTTACCTACTCCTGTAGGTCCAATAAACAAAACAACCTTTGCTTTATCTGTTAAAGAAATTTCCCTCGTTTCCCCAAGCTTTAATATGATTTTCTGATAAACAGCTGCTAAGATGCTATCAATATTAGACTCTTTTTTCATAGAGTTCTCTATATCACTGATAATTTCATCTGCATACTCTGAATCGACATCACAATCAATCATCTTCTTATAAATAAGCTGTAAATATTTATAATTTGTATTTTCTCTGTCTTTTACAATCTTATCCTGTTCTGTAATTTCATCAGAAAATGGCTGATTCGGCGTAGAAATCTGTTTATCTTCTGATGTATATTCTTTTTCAATCTGTTGTTTTAAAAGACTCTGTAAAGAATCCAATTTTTGTTCAATAGAAGATGTATCAACGCTTGTTCGTGTCTGATCATCTGCAACTAAATTGATACTGCTTTTCTGTACCATTGAATGATTAATTGTTTGTTTTTCTGTATTTTGAAAAGATGGCTTATTTGCATTAATCCCATCCACAAAATCATTTTCTTCCAACGCTGCAGTAATCTCCACCATATCTTTTTTTAACAATTTAAATATTCCTCGCTGTTTCAACGTTTTCACACTTAAAACAACCGCCGAACTACCTAAATCTTCTTTTGCCTTTAAAATCGCCTCCGTCTCTGTTGGCGCCTGAAATCTTTTCACTATCATTTAGACTGTCACCATCCCTACTGATTGTAATTCAACATTTGATTCAACTTCATTATATGAAATAACAATTACATCCTTAAAATAATCTCCAACAAGTTTTTTAAAATATAAACGCACAATTGGAGATGTTATTACGATTGGATTTTTGCCCAAATCTTCTAACTTTTTCAGCTCATCTCCTAAAGACTTCACAATTTGATTTGTTTTTTCCGGATCAAGTGTCAGGTAAGAACCCTGCTCCGTATTCTTAACTGCCGCCATAATATCCTGTTCTACCGCCGGATCAAGTGTTACTACATTCGTAACTTCGTTCTGAGAAAAATATTTTCCAGAAATAGCTCTCTTCAAACTTTGACGAACATATTCCGTCAAAATATCTGTATCACGTGTCACAGATGCATGATCTGCTAACGTTTCAAATATCGTAACCAAATCACGAATGGAAATTCCCTCTGACAACAAATTCTGTAAAACCTTCTGAATATCGCCAATTCCGAGCAACTTTGGTACAAGTTCATCAATAAGCGCCGTGTTATTATCCTTAATATTATTAATAAGATTCTGAACATCCTGTCTTGTAAGAAGTTCTGCAATATGCTGACGAATTACCTCTGTCAAATGTGTTGCAATAATTGAAGGCGGATCTACAACTGTATATCCTAATGATTCAGCACGTTCTCTCTGACCTTCTGTAATCCAAATAGCAGGCAAATGGAACGACGGTTCAAATGTTGGAATACCTGTAATTTCCTCTTCAACATAACCCGGATTCATTGCCATATAATGATCAAACAAAATTTCGCCTTCACTAACCTGAATACCTTTTATCTTAATTACATACTGATTTGGATTTAACTGAATATTATCACGCAGACGAATAATCGGAACAACTGCACCAAGTTCCAATGCAACCTGTCTTCGAATCATTACAACTCTGTCTAACAAGTCACCACCCTGATTAACATCTGCTAATGGAATAATACCATAACCAAATTCCAACTCTATCGGATCCACGTTCAGCAGTGACACAACATTCTCCGGTTTTCTGATTTCCTGAGCTTCTGTTTCTTCTGCTTCAACTTCTTCTTCAATCGCTGCAACATTCTGCTTAGAACCAATTCTTCTGCTATAAAGAATTAAAAGAAGACCAAATGGTATAAATATATAATATGGCAATGGTGTAGCTACACCTAATAATGTCATTGCTATACCAACCATCAATAAAACCCTGTCAATTGAGAACAACTGACCAACAAGTTCATCACCAAGTTCACCATCACTAGAAGCCTTTGTTACCAAAATACCAGTAGCAAGAGAAATCAACAGTGACGGAATCTGGCTACATAATCCATCACCAATCGTTAAGATTGTATATCTTTGCATGGCATCATTAATAGTCATATTATTATAAACCATACCCATAATAAGACCACCGATTAAGTTAATGCCAGTAATAATTAAACCTGCAGTTGCATCACCTTTTACATACTTTGTAGCACCATCCATAGAACCAAAGAAGCTATTTTCTTTCTGTAACTTCTTTCTACGTTCAGCTGCTTCTTTATCTGTAATAGCCCCCGTATTTAAATCCGAATCAATTGCCATCTGTTTACCGGCCATCGCATCCAGTGTAAATCTTGCTGTTACTTCTGATACACGTTCAGAACCTTTGTTAATAACAACAAACTGAATAATAACCAATACAATGAATATAATAATACCAATGACAAGGTTACCGCCACCAACGAATTGTCCAAATGTATCTACTACCTTACCTGCATCTCCATCTCTCAAAATTAATTTAGTAGATGAAACATTCAATGAAATTCTAAAAATCGTTGTAAATAACAGTAATGTAGGATACGAAGCCATATCAAGTACTTCTTTTGCGTACAATGCGTTAAATAAAACAACCAATGCTATTCCTATATTAAAGGCAAGCAAAAAATCCAATAACCACGAAGGAATTGAAATAATGAAAAACAATACCGCTGAAAGAAGGTATATTCCCATGAATAAATCGTTCTTTTTTATTTTCATTATATAGTTCCCCTTTCATATTCCCTATGTATCTAATCTATTGTAGCACTTTTTTTCTTATTGTGCAAAAAATTTATTTTGGTTGTAAAATTCTAGCAAGAATTTCCGCAACAACCTGATATAACTCCGGCGGAATCTCCATTCCTATATCTACATTGTGATACAACATACGAGCTACCGGTTTATTTTCAACAATTTCTATATGACATTCCTTAGCTTTATCTTTTATCTGAAATGCAAGATAATCCGCACCTTTTGCTATAACAATCGGTGCTTTTCCGGAATTCGGATCATATTTTAATGCCACAGCAAAATGCGTTGGATTCGTAATAACAACGTCTGCTTCCGGAAGCTGCTCCATCATACGTCTTCGTGAAATTTCTGACATACGTCTTCGAATCTGCCCTTTGACCTGCGGATCACCTTCACTATTTTTATACTCATCCTTTACTTCCTGCTTTGTCATCATATTATCATTTTTAAACTTAAATCTCTGATAAATCAAATCAACAAATCCAATCACAAGAAAAACAAAACTTATTTTTATGCCTAATGAAACAATAATATCTCCTACTGTTGCCAGTGCAGTATTTAGTGATATATCATAAAAGGTAAGCAGCAAATTAACTTTATCTCTAATAGTCATATATGAAATAACTGCTATTACCAATAACATTGCTATAGATTTCAGTAGTTCAAAGACCTGACGTACTGAAAATATCCTTTTAATTCCATTTAATGGACTCAATTTACTAAACTTAGGTTTCAATGGCTCTGCTGTAACCATCCATTTTTGCTGTAATGCATTTGTTAAAATTCCTACAACTAATGCCACCAAAAAAATGGGAATCGTTATATTTATTACACACATAAACAATTCTCTAACCGTAGCCTGTGCGTCCGCCATTCGAAACCCCATACTACTGTTATTTATCATCTTTTCAAAGGAAGTATAAAAAGTTGAAAAAGACTTTACTAATCTTTGTCCTACTGTCCCAACATAAATCTTTATAATAACAAAAAGCATCAATAATGAAACAGATGTAACCAATTCTTTACTTTTTGCTGTTTGTCCATTCTTTCGAACATCGTTTAACTTCTTTGCTGTTGCAGGTTCTGTCTTCTCTCCACCCGGACCATCCTTCGCAAAGAACTGCAAATTCATTTTCAACAACTGCATTTCATCCATTACATGTACCACCCTCTATGCTCCAGCACTCATTCCTCTAACAAGCGTTGCAATTACTGTCTGCATTTCATTATAAATAAAATTAGAAACTGCCGGAAGCATCACTACCGTAAACATAATAACAAAAATACCAACAAAAATCTTCAACTGCATACCAACAACAAACATATTCATCTGCGGCGCAACTTTCGCAATAATTGCCAATATACAATTCAGCAAAAGAGTCGCAGCAAATACAGGTAATGCAATTCTAAATCCAATTACAAAATAATCTGCCATAAACCCAATAATCGTTGTATAAACAGCTGTATGGAACTGAACTCCTCCAATCGGTATAACATTATACGTTTCAACAATTGCCGCAATCAAATACTGATGCATACCTGAAACGATTAAAAGCAACATAACCATATAATAGTAAAAATTACCCATAATACCTACTTGCACTCTTGTTGTCGGGTCCATAATCTGTGCCATGGAAATACCTATATCCATATCTATAATCTTGCCTGCAAATTGAATAATCTGTACACAGAATGATGAAACAGCGCCTAACAACAAGCCAACGCACGACTCCATAACAACTAAGACTGCATATTCTATTATTCCATTGTATTCAACTGTCATATTAGGATGCAGCATATATATCATAATTGATATAAAAAATGCTAATCCGACACGTAATCTTCTCGGCATATTTGCAGTATTAAAAAAAGGAGCTGCAAATATAAATGATGCCATTCTCATCAAAATCAAAATAAATATTTCAAATTGATCTAAGGCAACTGTATAACTTATCATCTATCATTCCCCGGCTAACTAATATATTGAGAAAAACTACTCCATAACGTATTCATAAAAGTAACAATTTCGTTTAATATCCACGCTCCCATAAGCATTAATGCAATCATAATTGCAAGCAGCTTTGGCACAAAAGTAAGTGTCTGTTCCTGAATAGAAGTAAGTGTCTGAAACAAACTAATTACCAAACCTACAATCATTGATACCAATAAAATTGGCACCGACGTTTCAACGATAACCCAAACTGTCTGCCTTGAAATAGATATAATATCAGCAACATCCATAAAAACACCATCCCACCTATTTATATTCCAACTCTATCCTTATAGTATAGAAATTCCCCAATTTTACTTGGGGAATCAATACTCAACATTCTTAATCTTAACTATTTAAATGTTGTCATCAGATTACCAATAATCAAATTCCAACCATCAGCCATTACAAACAATAAAATCTTAAATGGCATTGAAATCGTCGTTGGCGGCAACATCATCATACCCATCGACATCAAAGTTGATGCAACAACCATATCAATCACAATAAATGGAATATAAATCAAAAAGCCTATTATAAACGCAATTCTCAACTCACTAATAATAAAACTAGGAATCAATACTTGCAGCGGAATATCATCCTCTGATGCAACAGAACCATCTTCGTATCCGGCTATCTTTAGAAAGGTGTCTAAATCCTTCGTTGAAACCTGTTTTAACATAAACTCACGTAATGGCTTCACTCCTGTATTAAATGCTTCTTCTGCAGAAATTTCATTATTTGACAACGGAACTACTGCACTCTCGTAAATCTGCGTAAACGTAGGTGACATCACAAAAATTGTCAAAAACAAAGACAAGCCAATCAATATCTGATTTGGCGGAACTGTCTGTGTACCGATTGCAGCTCTCGTAAAATGCAATACAATTACAATTCTTGTGAAAGAAGTAAGCATAATCAATATAGACGGTGCAAGCGAAATCACAGTCAATACCAAAAGCATCTGCAACACACTTGCCATATCATTACTTTCACCACTTGAAATATCAACACTAATCAACCTATCATCCGCTGCTAACACGACATCTGACAGCTGAAAACTGATTCCAAGTATAATGAATAAAATAACCGAACACTTTATAATGGTTTTTTTATTCTTCTTTATAAATTGTAACATAACGTTTTCCTACCTAATCATTATGAGGCTTGTCCTTTTTAAACTTATCTAATATTGACTTAAAACTTTCCGAGGATAACCCTGCCTGATTCTCTTGAAAAAACAACTCCTCTTCATTCACATCTGTCAGGTAAGTTATGCTGTCTTTACAGACAGCAATAACAAAACATTTTGTACCAACTTTAACAATCTGAAGATATTTACTATTCGATATCCGCATCGTTTCCAATATCTTCACATTATTTCCTGACAATTTTTCTTTCTGAAAGTTTCCTACCCATCTCGTACTAAAATATGTAACTGCTAATACAAGTATAAATATTATAATAATTGTAAGCAACTGGGCAAATGATTCTAATCTACTATTTAATGCTAGTAAATGCATTATCCTACAACTTTCTGAACAGCTTCTAACACTCTATCTGCCTGGAAAGGCTTTACAATAAAGTCCTTCGCACCTGACTGAATAGACTCAATAACCATTGCCTGCTGTCCCATAGCTGAACACATGATAATAGATGCATTTGCATCTGTAGCTTTAATTTTCTTTAACGCTTCAATACCATCCATTTCAGGCATAGTAATATCCATTAAAACCAAATCCGGCTTTAATTCATTATACTTTTCTACTGCCTTTGCTCCATTCTCAGCTTCACCAACGATATTATATCCATTCTTAGTTAGAATATCTTTAATCATCATTCTCATAAATGCTGCATCATCGCATATTAAAATATTCTTTGCCATAAAATTCTCCTATTCTATTCATATTCATTCAATAAAACATATTCATTATACAACAAATCAACAAATAATCCTACTGTTTTTTGTTAATTTATCTATCTTTAATAATTTCTGTAATTCTTACACCAAAACTTTCTTCGATAACAACAACTTCGCCCTTGGCAATCTTTCTACCATTAACAAGCAAATCTATTGCTTCTCCTGCAATCTTATTCAATTCCACAATTGTTCCCGGTGCAAATTCCAATATTTCTTTAATCGACTTAGATGTTCTACCCAATTCTACTGTAACCTCTAACGGAACATCTTTAATCAAATCAATATTTTCCTGCTGAGATAACGCATTAATATCCCCTGCAAATGGCTGGAATGATGCTGACTGAACATTTACATTCTGTGGCTGTGCATATCCATATGACGGCATCTGCGGCTGTGCATATCCGTACGGTGGCATCTGCATCTGCGGCTGTGCATATCCATATGGTGGCATTTGTGCCTGCATATCCGGTTGTGGCGGCATTTGCGGCTGCATTTCAGGCTGCGGTGCCATCTGTGGCTGA
>AUXO018222955.1_pt1 | contig 57042 bp, 38 predicted proteins | sample 768731 | NCBI WGS metagenome assembly AUXO01 (sample SAMN02715735, study PRJNA202380) | gut metagenome | biome: sheep rumen | host: Ovis aries | place: New Zealand: Palmerston North
GTTGTATCTAATACTGCAAAGATACTGAATTGAAAGCAATTCACAACTGCACATGGAGCGTGGAATCATCTTACGGGGTTGTATCTAATAAGCGTGGCAAAAATAAAACTTTCTTTTCAAGTTTCAACTTTTTATTGAATTTTTTCATACAGAAGTTTAATAAATCCTACTTCTTAAAATAACATCAAATTGAACCTAGGGATATAAGTTGAACTACCTCCCCAAAAAACTATCCTCTCTTGATTTAATTATTTGTAAGGGCGGATAAAAGGGTTAATAGAATTTGTATCTCTGCTCTTTTAAAGATTCCATTACATTGAAAACCAGTATTTTGAAAGCGAGAATAAAGGGTGAATATAATCAAAGCCTCAAATTTACCTGTTCCCCCCTTTCAATATTTGTTTAATCGGTCCAAATGACAAATCGCCCCCAAATTGGGGGCAAATATATTTTGGATTTTCATTTATTCAAAACTGGGCACAGGGAGATTGTTTACATCGATTTAACTAAATCTTATATGGGTCAGGTGTAATTTGAGGAGTTTTTACAAGTGCTTCTTTTTCAGTGAAAAACGCTTAAATTCTTTCCAATTTTGAAAGAATTGGAATGTTTTGGAAAGATTTTCCCCTTTTTCTTTCCCAATCCAAAAATAAAGTATAACTTTGCGATGGTTAATTGATAATTAATACATGAATTTGAATCTGGTGCAGTTCTGTTGTGAAACAGGGCTGCATTTTTTTTGCATCAGCTGTTCTTCTTATAGCTCTGGATGGCCCAGCTTCCCATAAACAGGCCGATGAACAGCAGGGCTAGCACCTGGTGGAACACCTCCCGGAACCCGCCTCCACGGATGAATACGGTGCGTATGGCATCTATGAAATAGTGCATGGGGTTTATGTAGGTGGTCAGGTAGGCCCAGTGGGGCATGGAACGGGTAGGGGTGAACAGGCCGCTCAGCAGCATGATGCACACCACAAAGAACCACATCACAAAGATGGCTTGCTGCATGGTATCGCTGTAGTTGGACACCAGGAGGCCGAAGCTGGAGAAGAACAGGGCCAGGAGCATGGCTAGCAGGTACACCAGCCACAGGGGACCGCTGGGGGTGAGGCCGTAGATGAGCCACGCCAGCAGGAGGCACACGGTGACGATGAAGAGGGCTATGAGCCAGTAGGGGATGAGCTTGGAGAGGATGAAGGCCCACTTGGACACGGGGGTCACGTTGATCTGTTCTATGGTGCCGGCTTCTTTCTCGCCCACAATGTTCAGGGTGGGTAGGAACCCGGTCATCAGCATCATGACGATGGCCAGCAGGGCGGGTATCATGTAGAGCTTGTAGTTCTGGTGCTTGTTGTACAACAGCAGGGTAGAGGCTTTCTGCTGTATGGCTGCTGCCGTGGGGGCTACGGTGGAGGTCACTATCTGGGACAGGTAGGCTGACCCCATGGCGCCTTTGGTGCCGTTCACGGCATTGGCAGCTATGAGCACGGTGGGCGGCTGCACGGCTCCTCCGGTACGGCTCAGGGTGAGGTCCCTGCCGAAGTGCGGGGGAATGACCAGCACCACATCGGCCTGTCCGTGCTCTATCTCCGTGAGGGCTTCGCGGTAGCTGGACTTCTGTCCGTGGAAGATGAAGTAGTTACTGGCTTCCAGGGCATGCACCATCTGCTGGGAGAGCTGGGACCGGTCTTGGTCCACCACATCTACCACGATGTTCTTCACCTCCATGTTCATGACCCAGGGCATCACACACATAATCATGATGGGGAAGACGATGATGAGCCGGGGCAGAAACGCGTTTCGCCTAATCTGCAGGAATTCTTTCTGTATGAGATATTTAATCATAACCTTAACTTATTTTACTCCAGACGTACATTGAATTTCCGGAGGGCAATGGCCAGGAAGAGGGCGGTCATGCCCACCAGGACCAGGACTTCCGTCAGCACTTCTTCTATGCCCACACCCATAATCATGAGCTTGCGCATGGCTTGTATGTAGTAACGTGGGGGAACCACGGCAGATATCCATTGTAGCACTTGTGGCATGCTCTCCACGGGGAACATCATGCCGGAGAGCATCACCACGGGCATGAGGAGCACCATGGCACTGAGGAGCAGCGCCACCAGCTGGGTCTGGGCTATGCTGGAGATGAGCAGTCCCAGGGAGAGGGCCAGCAGAATGTAGATAAGGCTCACCACGATGATCCAGAACAGGGAGCCTGCCAGGGGTACGCCCAGCACGTAGCGCGCCATGAGCAGGATGACCACCAGGATGGTGAAGGCCAGTACCAGGTAGGGCACGGCCTTGGCCAGGATGACCATGAGCGGGCGTACGGGGCTGACCAGCAGCACTTCCATGGTGCCGCGTTCTTTCTCCCGAACGATGGAGATGGAGGTCATCATGGCACAGATAAGCATGAGCAGCATGCCCATAATGGCGGGTACGAAGTTGTAGGCCGACTTCATCTGGGGGTTGTAGAGCATCTTGGTGTTCACCAGTGTGCCGTTCATCTGGGTAAGGCCACCCAGGGCATAGTTGGTCCACTGCTGCGCCATATTCGGGTCGGAACCGTCCACTATAAGTTGTATGCCGCTTTTCCGGCTCCCGAAGTGAGGGGCGAAGACCACGGCCATATCGGCTTTTTGGCTACGGATAAGGCGTTCGGCCTGCTGGGGGGTAGGCACGGTCTGGGTCAGGGTGAAGTATTCCGATGCGGAGAGGCGCTGCACGGCTTGCTGGGTCTGAGGGTCCATCTGTGAGGTGACCACCACGGTGCGCACGTTCCGCACGTCGGTGCTGATGGCAAACCCGAAGAGGAGCATCATCACCACGGGCATGCCGAAGAGGATGAGCATGGTACGTTTATCCCGCAGGATATGTTTGGCTTCTTTGATGACAAAACTGATAAACTGTTTCATAGTCTTAATCGCTTGAACGGGTGGCTTGTCGGGCCAGGTAAGTGAATACGTGGTCCATATCGGGCTGGTGGAACCGTTCTTTCAGTTCCTGAGGGGTGCCCAGGGCGCTGATTTTCCCGTCTACCATGATGGAGATGCGGTCGCAGTACTCGGCTTCGTCCATATAGTGGGTGGTGACGAACACGGTGATGCCCCGATGGGCGGCATCGTAGATGAGTTCCCAGAACTGACGGCGGGTGGCGGGGTCTACACCGCCGGTGGGCTCGTCCAGGAACACCACTCCGGGTTCATGGAAGATGGATACGGAGAAGGCCAGTTTCTGCTTCCAGCCCAGGGGGAGGCTCTTCACCAGCGTATCCCGGTGCTCCGTGAAGTTCAGTCGGCTCAGCAGCTCGTCGGTCTTCCGGCGTATCTCCTCGTCCTTCATGCCGTAGATGCCGGCAAACAGACGGATGTTCTCGGCCACGGTGAGGTCTTCATAGAGGGAGAACTTCTGCGACATGTAGCCGATGTGTTTCTTAATCTGCTCATGCTGGGTACGGATGTCGTACCCCACCACGGTACCGGTGCCGCTGGTAGGCTGGTTCAGTCCCGTGAGCATGTGCATGGCGGTGGTTTTCCCGGCTCCGTTGGCGCCCAGGAAACCGAATATCTCCCCGCGCCTCACGGAGAACGAGATGTCGTCCACGGCACGAAAGGTGCCGAAGGCTTTCACCAGGTGGGAGACTTCTATCACGTTTTCATTCTTCTTTTCTGGGGTGTTCTCATGCGCCAGTCCGGAAGGATTAAAGATGTCCTTGAAGCGTTCCAGGATGACCTCCGGGGTGTCTATTCCCCGTATCTTTCCCTCCTGCAGGAAGGCCACGCGGTCGCACCGACGCACTTCGTCCAGGTAGGGGGTAGAGGCCAGGATGGTGATGCCCCTTTCCTTCAGGGTGCCCAGCATCTCCCAGAACTCCTTCCGGCTCACGGGATCCACACCGGTGGTGGGCTCGTCCAGGAAGAGCACGTTGGGGGAGTGTACCAGGGCGCAGGAGAGGGCCAGCTTCTGCTTCATGCCGCCCGAGAGGGCTCCGGCTTTGCGGTCCCGGAACCGTTCTATCTGGGAGTAGATGGCGCTGATGCTGGGGTATCCTTCTTCTACTGTGGTGCCGAAGAGGGTGGCGAAGAACCGGAGATTCTCTTCCACGGTGAGGTCCTGGTAGAGGGAGAACCGACCGGGCATGTAGCCCACCCGGCAGCGCACCTGGCGCATCTGCTTCACTACATCGTAGCCGTCTACCTGGGCTGTACCCGTCTGGGGCAGCAGCAGGGAGCAGAGGATGCGGAACAGGGTGGTCTTTCCGGCTCCGTCGGGACCGATGAGTCCGAATATCTCTCCTTTCTCCACGGAGAAGGAAACATCGTCCAGGGCTTTTACCTTACCGTAACTCTTGGATATATGTTCTACTTCTATGGCGTTCATCTTACTTCAGGGAGATTTCTCCGTACATTCCTATTTTCAGGTATCCGTCGTTCTTCACGGCTATCTTCACCGCATAGACCAGGTCGGCCCGTTCATCATCGGTGAGGATGGTCTTCGGGGTGAACTCAGAGCGGGAGGAAATCCAGGATACGGTGCCTGGGTACTCTTTCCGCTGCTGGTTTCCGTAGTCGGCAAAGACCTTCACCTGCTGACCCAGACGGATGTTCTGCAGCTGGGCAGAGGTGACGTAGGCCCGGAGGTACATCTGCTGCACGTCGGCTATCTTAAACAGGGGTTTGCCCACGGCTACGAACTCCCCACGTTCCACGTATTTCTCCAGCACGGTTCCCTGGGTGGGGGTGACGATGTGGCACTTCTGCAGCATGTCCCGGAGCTGACTCATCTGCACGTCGGCAGCGGCGGTCTGTTTGTCCAGGGCACGGGTGCTGGTGCTCAGGGATGAAATCTGGGCATCCAGTTGCCGCTGCAGCACTTTCACCTGGTTGGTGGCATCGTCCAGCATCTTGGAAGGTACGGCTCCGTCGGCCACCAGTTCCCGGTAGCGCTGCTCTTCCTGGCGGGCTTTAGCCAACTGCTGACGGGTGGCTGCAATCTGCCGTTCCATGTCGGGTTTCTGACTCTGGTACACTTCTTTCGTAGCTCCCAGTTGCAGGAGTTTCAGCCAGGTCTGGGTGGTGTCTATCAGGCCCACTTCACGGCCCTGTGCCAGGCTGTCGCCTTCCTCCACGTTAAAGGTAAGCAGGGCACCGCTCTGTTCGGAAAACACGGTGGTCTCTGTAGCCTCAAAGGTTCCGGTGGCGTCGTACGCTTTCTTCTGGTTTCCGCAGGAGGCTAGGAGTAAAGTGGCGAATAGTAAATAATTGGATTTCATATTGTTGTTTCTTTTTGTTTTATTTTTAGGTGAAGGCAGAAGGGGGGAGTGTTATTCCACTTTCTGACCTTTCGTATAAGCGTTATCGTAGATTTGTTTCAGCATTTCCAGCTCGTGCATCTTCTGCTGCACACGGGCCGCGTTTTCCTGGTTGATTTCCCGCACCAGGTCGTTCACGTCGATAATGCCATGTGCCAGTTTGGATTCTGCAGCCTTTCTCACGTTGGCCCGCAGCTGGATGATTTCCTCGTCATCGGTCATGAGTTTCCGGTAACGGGCTATCTCCTGGTTCTGCTGAATCTGCTCCAGGCGGTTGTTGAACAAGAACACTTCCCGGTTGGATTCCGTGAGCAGACGCTGCTGCTGAAGCTTCGCCTTGTCGTTCTTCCGCGTATAGAGTGCCCCGATGTTCCAGGTGAGACGGGCACCGATGATGCCGTTCAGGGACCATTGGTGCCGCATCATGTCCTCAAACATGTTCAGACCGGGGTAGCCGTAGTAGCCTTGTGCAAAGAGGCCGAAGCGGGGTTTCAGGGCGGCGTTCAGGCTCTTCTCCTGGGCCTCTGCCAGGCGCAGCTGTGCATCGAACAGTTTCAGTTCCGGGCGCTGCCCTTCAGTGGAGGCGAGGAGGGAGGCTCCGTCGGGTTTCTGCACATCCTTTACTTCCAGTCCGCAGAAGGTAGAGAGCATCTCCATCAGCATTTTTTGGTTGGATTCCAGGGTGGTGGCCTGCTGCATCACATTCAGGCGCTCTGCCTTCACGTTCAGCCAGTCGCTCTCTGCAGCTGTACCGCGTTTCACCATCGACTCCAGTTTCCGTTCATTCCCGGAGAGCAGTTCCTGCAGGTCCCTGTTCAGCTGCATCTGTTCTTCCAGCATGAGCAGGGAGAAATACATCTCGTTCACGCGTTTCTTTACCTGGTAGAGCGATACTTCGGTCTGGGCCAGCTGTACCTGCTCCTGTTCCTGGGCTATCTGTTTCTGGCTGGAGATGGCGCCTCCGTCGTACACCGTCTGGCTGATGTCCACACCCACCCGGTACTGGTCTTTCTTCAGTCCTTTCATATTGATGCCCATACCTTTCATCATGCTGGTCATTCCCTCGGGCCAGGAAGCCACGTCGCTCTGGTAGGTGGCCTGTGCCGTGGCAGAGACCTGCGGCAGCCAACCCTTCTGGATATTCGCCAGGGTAAGCTGGGTGGTCTTCTCTATGAGCCCGTACTGACGGATGAGCGGATAGTTCTGCTCCGCTGCCCGCTGACACTCCTCCAGGGTCTGCCCCAGTGCCGGGATGCAGGCTGCTGCCAAGGCAAAAATGAGGATTCCTTTTTTCATATTTCTGTGTGTTTTAACTTCTTTTTTGCAAATATATCCCTTTCCGCTGGTACATCCGTTATGAATCTGTATGAATAAATTATGAATTTGTACGATTTCGGTGTTTTTTGTTTGTCGTACTCCCGGAAAGATGCTAATTTTGTAATCGAATCGTACAAAATCATAAGGATGGACAAGAACATCAATTATACCCCCATCAGCTCCCTGGACCTGAAAAAAATGGCCGGAGCGGAGAGTCATGTGTTCAATAACGACGAGGTGAGCATCATTCTGAACGGGCGCCCTTCCGATGCCACTTTCTTTCGGGAGGGGGAGGTCTACCAGCTTCCTGAGCCCCGACTGCTGCTGTTCCTCCGTGGCGAGGCGGATGTGCACCTAGATTTGGAGCAGTACCATTTCCAGAAGGGGATGGTGATTCTTACCACATCCGACTTGATTCTGGAGTTTGAGCATTTCGGTGAGGAGGTGGAGGTGTGTGGCATCGCCATGAAAGAGGCGGTACAGGTGGAAGAGAGCATCGCGCTCCAGGCTACTCCCCGGGATTTTGAACTGTTGCTCAAGATGATGTACCTGCTCTGGGATGTGGCTACCCAGACGCCTTTCCGACGGGAGGTGGTGCAGCCCCTGGTGAGGGCGATGGTGGCCAACGTGCAGTACATGAAGCAGGCTTCGGATAGGCTGGTGGAGCAGAAGGCTGTTTCCCGGCATCAGGAGCTCTTTCAGCAGTTCAAGGCGTTGGTGAGCCAGCATTGTGAGCAGGAGCGGAACATCCCGTTCTATGCCGACCAGCTGCATGTGAGTCCGCATCATCTTTCGGCGGTCATCAGTAAAGCCAGTGGGCATAGTGTGATGTATTGGATCAACAGGGCCGTGGTACTCCGTGCCAAGGTGCTCCTGCGCACCAGTGGCCTGCTCACGTACGAGATAGCGGAACGCCTTCATTTTCCTAATCCTCCCGCCTTCAACAGTTTCTTTAAACGGGAGGTGGGAATGACGCCTTCTGCGTTTCGAGGGTTACAAGGGGACAGGTCCCGTGTAACGTAAGCAGACTAAGTACCTAGATTAAAGTTTTATCTTTACGTTACACGGGACCTGTCCCCTTGTAACCCTTTAAATTTCAAATTGTACCTACCCCATTTGAGAAATCACGGAAAAAAATTATATCTTTGCACCTCGGTGGAAAGAAATTTATATATGAGACGCAGATTCAATAAAAAAATAGGGGTAGCCGTAGGGGTGGCCATCCTCCTGATTTTGGGCTATGTGGGGTATACCATAGCCCTTCGCCCTACACGCATCCTGGTGGTGAATGCCCTGAAATCGCAAGCGGCCAACATCGTCCTCAGCAACGATACCAAACATATTCAGGTGACTTGTCTGGAAACGGAGGAACTGGAAAAGATAGACGGTTACGATGCCGTGATCCTCTACAGCCGGAACCTGGTGCTGGACGAGCAGCAGCAGAAGGAAATAGAACGGGCGGCTGAAAAGGGTATCCCGGTGTTCTCTAAACCGGTACGCCACTCCGATGTGCGCATCAACCGAAACCTTACCGCTGAACAAGTCCAGGAACTGAACCTGTACTTCACCAACGAATGCCAAAAGAATTTCCGCAACGGTCTGCGCTATCTGCGTACGCTGGCCACTCCCCACAAGTGGTTCCAAACGGACTACGAGGGGCCGGTAAAGCTCCTCACGGATATGTTCTATCACCGGGAATACGGACAGTATTTCCAGAGCGCCGATGACCTGACCGCTTACCTGAAAAAGAAAAACCTGTATCGGGAGGGAGGAAAGAACATCGCCCTCATCTCCGGCATCACCTTCCCCATGGAAGGGAACAGACAGCATGTAGATACCCTCATCACTCTGCTCACAGAGCGGGGCATGAATGTGTACCCGCTGACCAGCACGGGCCCTATTCGTCAGCGTCTGCTGGAGCAGCTTCAGCCCGATGCCATCGTCTATATGGCGATGGGTAGGCTGGGAAACGATAGTCTGATAAACTGGCTTCAGGAGAAGAACATCGCCCTGTTCACGCCTTTCCCCATGACGGCTTCGCACCAGGAGTGGATGGACCAGGGAACGCCGCTAAGCAACGGCTCCAAGAATGCGCGTATCGTGATTCCGGAAATAGATGGGGGAATGGCAGCCTATGGTATAGCTACCCAAAACCAGAATCGGGAGGGGTACTACATCAACACGGCCGAGATGGAGCGCTGCGAGACGGTGGTGGACCATATCTGCCGGTACATGGCCTTGCGCACGAAACCGAACCGGGAGAAGAAGGTGGCGATAGCCTATTTTAAACGTCCGGGGAAGGATGCACTGCTGGCCAGTGGCATGGAGGTGATTCCTTCGCTCTATAATTTCCTGAAACGGCTGCGCCAAGAGGGCTACCGGGTGGATGGGCTGCCCCAGGACTTGCAGACCTTCAGCACCCAGATAAAGACAGAGGGTATCGTGCTGGGTTCTTATGCCAAGGGAGCACAACAGGAATATCTTTCTAAGGGGCACCCGCTGTGGCTTACCCGGCAGCAGTACGAGGACTGGGCACACCAGCTCATAGCCCCGGAAAAATATAAGGAGGTAACAGACCGATATGGCGATGCTCCAGGTTCCCTGCTCACTAGGGGCGACAGTCTGGCAGTGGCTTGCATCCGGTACGGGAACATCCTGCTGTTCCCTCAGCCCAGACCTGCGCTAGGGGATGATGATTTCCGACTGGTGCACGGGGTGGATGTGGCCCCTCCGCACAGTTATCTGGCTCCTTATTTATATATGCAGCAGGGCTTTCAAGCCGATGCACTGATTCACTTCGGTACCCACGGAAACCTGGAATATACCCCGGGACGTGAGGTGGCCATGCGGCACACGGACTGGAGTGATGTGCTCATAGGCTCTACGCCGCATTTCTATTATTATACCACAGGTAATGTGGGGGAGAGCATCATTGCGAAACGGCGCACCCATGCCGTGTTGCTCACTTACCTCACGGCTCCTTTTGCAGCCAGTGGCATGCGTCAGCAGTATGCTTCCTTGCTCTCCGATATACACAAGGCGCTGGATGTTCCGAACCCTGCTCTGGCCCTGAAAATCAAGAAGGAAATCACATCGAAGGGGCTGAACCGGGAACTGGGACTGGACAGTGATCTTTCCGTTCCTTACACGGAAGAGGACCTGCAGCGGCTGGATGCCCATCTGGAGGAACTGGTGAACGAGAAGGTGCAAGGGGCTTACTATACCCTGGGAACGCCGTATTCCGAAAACGATATCCTTCAGACGGTGCTGGCCATGAGTGCCGACCCGCTGGCTTTTGAGATGGCGAAGAAGGACCTTCAGGCAGGGAAAATCACCCAGAAACAAACGGAGGACTATGCCTTCGTGGCTCACCACTATCTGCCGGAGGCACAGCGCCAGATTACGCGCACCATCAGTCAGAATCCATATAGGGAGCTGCTGCTGGAATCTACCCGGGCAGAGATGGACCAGATGGTTCGTGCACTGAACGGGGGTACGGTGGCTCCAGCTCCAGGAGGCGACCCTGTGATTAATCCGAATGTGCTTCCTACGGGCCGGAATATGTTCAGCATTAATCCGGAGGCTACACCCGATGAACAGGCCTGGGAGGATGGAAGACGGCTGGCTGAGCAGACGCTGCAGGATTACCTTCAGCAGCATGGCAGTTACCCCAGGAAGGTGACGTACACGTTCTGGGCCGGGGAGTTTATCAATACGCAGGGGGCTACCATCGCTCAAGCGTTGTGGATGCTGGGGGTAGAGCCGGTGCGGGACAGCCAAGGGCGTATACGGGATGTAAGGGTGGTGCCAGCCCGTGAACTGGGGCGCCCTCGTATCGACGTGACCGTACAGGTGAGCGGTCAGCTGCGGGATATAGCATTCTCCCGTCTGGAGATGATTACGGAGGCCATCCGGCTGGTTTCCGAAGAAAAAGGCGATAGCAACTATGTATACGAAAATACCCTGCAGCAAGAGAAGGACTTGGTAGATAAGGGGTTGAGTCCGAAGAGGGCACGGGAACTCTCTACCATGCGTGTGTTTGGTCCGGTGAACAACGGCTACAGCACGGGTATGATGAACTATATAGAGCGGAGCGGTACCTGGGACGATACACGGGAACTGGTGGAGGGCTACCTGAACAATATGGGAGCTGCCTATGGCGATACCCTGAACTGGGGTGCCTATGAGAAGGACCTCTTTGCTGCTGCCCTGCAAGGCACGGATGTGGTGGTTCAGCCTCGGCAGAGTAATACCTGGGGGCCTATCTCCCTGGATCATGTGTATGAGTTCACTGGGGGCCTTTCCATGACAGTGAAGCAGCTCACGGGAAAGGAGCCTGAGGCGTATATGGCCGACTACCGGAACCGTTCCAACCGACGGATGCAGGACTTGCGTCAGGCAGTGGCGGTGGAGACGCGTACCACCATCTTGAATCCGGAGTATGTGCGTCAGCGCATGAAGGGCGATGAGGGTACGGCTCAGGAGTTTGGGGAGGTGTTCCGGAACATCTTCGGATGGAGTGCCACCCGGTCTTCTGCCGTGGATAAGGAAATCTACAACGACCTCTACCGGATGTACATCACCGATGATAATGAGCTGGGTGTAAAGAACTTCTTCCAGAAGATAAACCCAGCTGCCTTCCAGGCCATGACAGCTGTGATGCTGGAGAGTGCGCGCAAGGGGTACTGGAAACCTACGGCAGAGCAGCTGCAGACCACCGCTAGCCTGCATGCAGAGATTACCCGGGAGGCTGGGGCTGCGTGTACGGATTTTGTGTGCAATAACCCGAAACTGCAGGAGTATGTCTCTAATCAGCTTTCAGAGGCTGATAGGCAGACGTACACCCAGCAGATGCGGGAGGTGAAGGAGGGGAATGCTTCGCAGCAGCAGATGGTGCTGAAACAGGACGAGCAGGGGGCTCCTGCTTCTACCAGCGACACCATCGTGCTCCTGGCTGTGGTGGGTGTGCTCTTGCTACTAGTATTCTTTTTCATCAAGAAACGAAACAAATAAATGTTGACCTACGTACTTACCACTCAAATGTGCTTGCTGCTGGTGAGCCTGCTCCTAAAGACGGCCTTCTGGCCCCTTCGCAGGACGGCTGTGCTGGCAGGGGGTTATGCGGTGATTATCCTGCTCCTGAGCAGCACGCTCTTCGACCTGTCACGGACTGCCGTGGATACGGTTCTATCCGACCGCTCCCTGCGGCTGGACTGGACCATTCTGGTGACGCTGGAGGCGATGCTCATGATAGCTTACTGCTTCATGGAGGGGAAGTGGCAAAGGGTGCTCTCGTTCTATCCGGGCTTGCTGGCACTTCCGGCCTTTTACTACATGCAGATGCAGGTGGTGTTCAGTCAGGCAGGGCTCAGTTTCTCGCTTTTCGGGTGGTGGTCGGTCCTGGCAGTGGTGCTGTTCATCCTGGGAGGCAGTGTGCTGGTGCGGAAAGCTATGGGGAACCAGGTCACCTGTCATGAACTGCTTTTCATCACCAACTTGCTGCTGGTGGTGCTTTGTATCATTTTCGCTGGAATCATCTAAATTATCTATATGGAAACCATTTCTAATATCTTGTTTTTTATCTCCAACGGGCTGCTGGTGCCGGTGGTCATCGCGCTGCTGGTGCTCTTCGGAGTAGCCCTGTACACTGCCATCAATTTCTATGGCGATTATCAGCAGCGGAAGAACTTGCTGAAGCAGACGGAGTTTCTGAACAGCAACGACCGGGAGGTGATTTTTCTGGGGCTTCAGGAGCTGGAGGAGAAGGACAGTCTTTACCTGAAGGACTTGAAGTTGCTGTGGGAGAACCGAGAGAACGAAGCCTTTTGTGAGCGGTTGATAGCCAATTACGAGGTGGAGTCGCACAAGCGCTTGAGTCGTCCTAGAATGCTCCTGAAACTGGGCCCGATGCTGGGATTGATGGGTACCCTTATCCCGATGGGGCCTGCGCTGGTGGGGCTGGCCAATGGCGATATTTCTTCCATGGCATACAACATGCAGGTGGCTTTCTCTACCACGGTGGTGGGCTTGATTATAGCGGTGGTAGGCATCGTGACCCTGCAAGTAAAGCAGCGTTGGTTCTCGCTGGAGATGAACAATTTAGACTACGTAGATAAAGTGTTACATCATGAGGAAAGATAGGCGAAGGAATGCCCTGCTTCAAGGGCAGGATGAAGACCCCATGCAGTCCGTAGCCAACCTCTTCGATGTGGCCATGGTCTTTGCCGTAGCCCTCATGGTGGCCCTGGTCACCCATCTGAACATGGCAGAGATTTTCGGGAAGGAGGACTTCACCATGATTAAGAATCCGGGGAAGGAAGACATGGAGATTATCACCAAGGAAGGGAAGGAGATTAAGCACTATACCCCTAGTGAAGACCAGCAGGCTGGTGGGAAGCGGGGAAAGAAAGTGGGAATCGCTTACCAGCTGGAGGACGGACAGATTATCTACGTGCCGGAGTAGCTTGCCTGGTAAATTCGGTTTTTTCTTGCACGTTCTCCGGAAAATTTTTATCTTTGTGAAGAAGGAGGAACGGACATGGTATTTAAGAACCTTTTGGAACGTGTGGGGTACTATTTCAACCTGATGCCCGACAAGGAAGAGGAGCGTGAGTGTATCGAGCGAATCAGTAAGGAGGTGAGCTTCAAGGGGGCCAACCTCTGGGTGCTTATCTTCGCTATCTTCCTGGCATCGCTGGGTCTGAACGTGAATTCCACGGCGGTTATCATCGGTGCCATGCTCATCTCACCCCTCATGGGGCCTATCATCGGTATGGGACTGGCAGTGGGAATCAACGACTTGGACTTATTGAAACGTTCCGCGAAGAACTATGCCGTAGCTACACTCATCAGTGTGCTCACAGCCACCCTCTTTTTCCTGATTTCACCGCTCAGTGAGGCACAGTCGGAACTGCTGGCTCGTACTTCACCCACACTCTACGATGTGCTGATAGCCTTCTGCGGTGGTGCAGCAGGGGTCATCGCACTCTGCACCCGAGGGAAGGGAAACGTCATCCCGGGAGTAGCCATCGCTACAGCCCTCATGCCTCCGCTCTGTACGGCAGGTTATGGACTGGCCAACGGTCATCTGCTTTATTTCTTGGGGGCTTTTTACCTGTTCTTTATCAATACCGTTTTCATCGCTTTAGCTACCTTCGGAGGGGTGAGGCTCATGAATTTCCATCAGCATGAAGACCTCTCTGCAGAAAGGGCTCGGAGGGAACGCAGGTGGATTATGTCTTTAGCGATACTCACCATGATTCCAGCTGCCATCATGACCATCCTCATTGTTCGGCAGAGCGTGTTCGACAATAATGTGAACCATTTTATCAAGACGGAACTGCAGCAGCGAGGTACGCAAATCATCTCTCACACTGTGGATAAGGATAGTCTGAAGCTCCGTGTGGTAGCTGTGGGGCGCGAGATTACGGAACCCCGACGTATGGAGGCCCAAAGCCAGATGAATAATTATGGCATGGAAGGGTTTACCTTGCGGATTATTCAAGGGACACAGAGCGACAGTCTGCTGATTCTGGAGAACAAGGTGAATACGCTCACCAGCACGCGGGAGGCAGAACAACAGAAACTTCTGGAGCTCTCCGCAGAGAACAGCAGGCTGATGAAACAGCTAGCGGAATACACCTCCCCGGAGCAGCTCTCTGCGGAAATCCGTCCGGAGCTGGCCACCCTCTTCCCGCAGGTGCAAAGCTTCAGCCTGAGCCGTGTAGTGGAGTTCCGCCGGGATTCCACCGACACCAGCACTTACCTTTCAGCCCTCATTCAGACGGAGCAGGGTAAGCCCCTGGCACAGGCCGAAAAGCAGAAACTGCACCATTGGCTGCAGATGCGCACTAAAGCTGATAGTTTGGTGGTAGTGATGAAGTAGGGTTTGAAGGTTACACGGGGACAGGTCCCATGTAACGTAAGTGGCTTAAGTTCCTAAGGCTTGGGCTTTTATCTTTACGTTACATGGGACCTGTCCCCGTGTAACCTGGTATCATGATTATTTCCCGGTAGGAGTGCCCTGAGTCACGCCACTCTCGTTGAAACTATCCACACGGAAGTAGTAGTCCACATCGGCAGAGAAAAGTCCCAGGGTGACGGTAGGTTCTAATACCTCACAGGCTGAGAAGAGCTCATCGGGCTCCGTACCCCAATGTACGAAGTAGCCTTGTGCACCTTCCACGGGCTCCCAGGATAACGTGGCAGTTCTTCGGTCTGAGGTACGAGAAACCTGAATCTCACTTACCGCAGCAGGTTTCTGTCCCTTATCGCATCCGAATACGCGCAGGTCGAACAGGGAGAATTTTCCCGGAAGCTCACCCAGATTCGTCACACGGATGAAACGAGCCTTTGTAGGGGCATCCAGCGTAAGGAGGGTGTGAGGGTTCGTCACCTCGTTGTTCTGCTTGTCGGCCAGAAGCGTCCAGGCTGAGCCATCCAGTGAACCCTCCACTTTATACCGGTAAGGAACGAAAGGATTGCCTTTCGTGCGGATAGGGAAGCCCTCATCAGCAAAGTTCACCTGCACGGCTTCCACCGGATAGACCTTTCCTAAGTCCATCTGAATCCATTCCTCCGGATTTCCCGTCTCTGCACTCCACCACGTTTTAATGGTGCGGTCGGCTGCTTTCGCAGCTTCCTTGTCCTTCAACTGGGAAGAAGCTGTCACGGTTTTCCCGATGGAAAGCTCCATCCATCCCGTCCAAACGGGCTGTTTCACGAAGTCCACTTTTCCTTTCGGAAGCTCATAAGGACGGTCGGAAAAATCGGTCAGGGTGTACATGTGTCCTTTCTCCGTGAAGATGACCGGGAAGAACCCTATTCTGCGCTCGAACATGTGACGCTGTGCAATGACCGTACTAGCCACATGCCAGTAGTTTCCGTATTTGTCTTGGAAAGTATCTCCGTGACCAGCACCTGTCATCCATCCACCTGGTTTTACAGAGATAGGCAGATAATCGGCCTTCTTATAAGGGCCCAGAGGAGAATCGCTGATGTAGAGTCCGTCGCCATAAGAATCAAACTCCGTTCCAGGAGAGGCATATTGCAAGTAATATTTTCCGTTGTATTTCAGCATGCTAGGGCCTTCGTTGTACCCTGGAGCCTCCACATCGTTCTTGTCGCTGGGGCGTTCCCAACCAATCACGTTCTGCTGATGGGTAATCAAAGTCACAGGCTGACCCACCGCTTTGAAATTGTCCTTCGGGTCTAGCTCTATACCCATGATATTGTCCACATTGCTGCATCCCCAGTAGAAATACACACGTCCGTCATCATCCAGGAACAGGTCGGGGTCGTGCCCTGTCATGTCGGGCTTATCCGGATAAGGCGTCAGCTTATCCGTTACCAGTTCCCACGCATTTCCATCTTCCGGATTCGTGGTCTTCCACAGCTGGTTGATGTCCGATGTCATCCAGTACAGTTCCCCATTGTAGACCATGGAGGTAGGAGCGTAGAGGTCTACAGGCAGTTTGGTAGAATGAATGTGATGCCAATGCTGCATGTCGTCGGAGCTCCAGTAACCATCCGATTTCGAAACAAAGAGATAGTATTTGTCGTTGTAGAGCGTCACCACAGGGTCCGCAGCCTCACGGTAGTTGTGCGGTGAAGCCATGCGGTCTATCATCTCCTGAAGAGCTCCAGGCACCTTCATAAGTTGTGCCACCGCCTCTTTATATTCCTCTGGAATAGAGTTCAGTACGTTAGGGTCGTTGAAGTCGATGTTCATATCAGCCGAAGTCTGCTGACTATCCCCCTTCGTGAATTCATAATCCAGGTCGATGGGGTTTGTCACCACCTTACTTCGGTCGATGGTTCTCTGGCAAGAGCCGAAGCTCAAGGCCAATACTGCAAGCAGCAAAATGTTTTTCTTCATGGTACTCATCTTTTATATATTTTACGCAAAGATAGCAATTAATTTGTTTCACAATTGCTTGTACACGAATAATTTCTTAAATTCGTACCCTCAAAAGAGAAAATGAGAGTGAAAGATAAATCCTTAATAAAGAAAGAATATGAAGCGTATCTTACTGATTTTTACCTTGCTAACAGGATTATGCGTTCCTGCTGATGCACAGAATTTCTACAGTGTGAAAGACCCTGTCCTCCTGTATCAGGGCGATGCTCCGGGGAGTGAAGGACTAAAGCACGACCAAGGGCTTACCATCGATGCTATGGGACAGCGTATCACGGTGAACATCACGGAGCCTACGCTTACTCCTTATCTGCCTGCTCCGGGGAAGAAGAACGGAGCCTCTATCATCATTCTTCCGGGTGGTGGTTTCAAGATGCTTTCCATTGCGAATGAGGGCGAGAACCCTGCACAATGGTTTGCTTCTCAGGGCTTTACGGTGTTCCTGCTCCGTTACCGTACCATGTATATGGGGGATGATCATGCTACTATCACTTCTAATCTAGGTCAGATGCTGGGTGTGGGAACCGGTAATAGAAATACCGCACAAGATAATAAAGAAGGTAAAGACCAGTCGGCTGGGATGCTGCAGGGGGTAGACAAGTACATCGGTTTCGCTGCCGATGATGCGCGTAAGGCCGTGGAATATGTACGTGCGCATGCAGCGGATTACGGCATTGCTCCGGATAAGATTGCCCTGATGGGGTTCTCGGCTGGATGCCGTACCACTTTGAATGTGGTGTACAATCATCAGCCTGCGTCTCATCCTGATTTGGTGCTGGCAATCTACGGTCAGACCGACCCACACGATGCGCTTCCTGCCTCTACCATGCCGTTGTTCATCGCAGCTCCAGAGCACGATATCTACGGCGTTCCTACCTCGTTCGAGCTGTATCGCATGTGGCAGCAGGCCAAGCTTCCGGCAGAACTTCACTACTTCACCGGTGCTCCTCACGGCTTCGGCTTGAAACCCGATGGAGAGCCGACCAACATCTGGCCAAAGCTGGCGTACAACTTCATGCTAAAGACCGGTTTCATCCAGGGAAATTATCTGGAGTAATCTTCCATATACATATTAGAACGATAGAAAGCTGCGGAAAAACATCCGCAGCTTTTATTTTTTTTCAAATTTTCTGTAGTTTTTCGTATCTTCGTTGCGTCTAATGGGTAAAAAATGATTCAAAACAGACGAAACAATGAATGCATTAGAAAAAGAATTTGCGCAAATCGTAAAAGAACAGAAGAGCAACATCTACACCGTTTGCTACATGTTCTCTCAGGATGCCGATGAAGTGAACGACCTCTTCCAGGAGGTACTCATCCATCTTTGGAAGGGGTTCGACGACTTCCAGCATCGCAGTGATGTAAAGACGTGGATTTACCGTGTAGCGCTGAACACCTGTATCTCACTGGACAGGAAGAAACGTCGCAGAGCCGAAGTCCCACTCACCATGGACATCAACCTCTTTGAAGATCGTGACGAGGATACCCGTCAGGTGGACATGCTCCACAAGCGGATTTCCCGGTTGCAACCCTTCGACAGGGCCATCGTCCTGCTCTGGCTGGAGAACCTCTCGTACGAGGAAATCGGACAGATTGTGGGCATCACTGCCAAGAACGTCAGCGTGCGTCTGTTCAGAATCAGAGAACAACTGAAACAAATGTCTAATCTTTAATTTTCACCTATTATGAACGAAACTTTTGAATTTGATGATATGCGTCAGCAGATGCAGACCCTGAAACAGAAACTGCAGCAGCAGGAGATAGTAAACGACCGTATGATTCGTCACTCCATGAAAAAGACAGTGGGTAGTATCAACCGCCGTTATCTGGTAGTCATGATTATCTGCGTGCTCATGATTCCTTACAGCTACTGGGCATTCGTACAGCTTAACGGTTTCTCCCTCGCTTTCTGGATTTTTACCTGTGCCGTGATGCTGGTTTGCCTGGGCGGTACCCTTTATAACAAGCTGAAACTGAATGAGTCGAACATGATGACCCGAAACCTGCTGGATGTGCGTCGCAGTGTGGCAAGTGCCAAGAAGTTTGATGTCAACTGGCTCTTCCTGGCTGTCCCGATGATTCTGGTGTTCCTGGGCTGGTTCATGTACGAGGCTTACCAGATGGCAGGAGGTAGCTTAGGCAATGGTCTGCTCTGGGGTGGATGCATCGGTGCTGTGATAGGAGCCATCTTCGGTTTCTCCCTGCACTACAGAACCCAAACTCAGTATCAGGAAATCATTGACCAGATAGAGGATCTGACGGGAGAGGAGTAATTCTCAAGTGGGGATTCTCAAGTGGGGACTTTCTCAAATTGTCCCCACTTGAGAATTTGGAATCTGTATTTTGTACTCTTTTTATTTAAATATCTGCTGCACGAACGAAGCCAGGTTCCTGCGCCACACTTTCCACTCGTGTGCACCAGGGTACTGTTCCCAAATCACTCCCTTATAACCGTGATCATTCAGTTTCTGGCAGAAATCCTTCATCCCGTCTATACGCCCATCTTCCTCACCACAAGCCAAATAAATCACATCAAACTTGTTGTATTTAGCAGGGGCAGTGTACATACCAGGGAAGAGTGCTTCTGCATCGAATGGAGCGCCTCCTATGGCTGCTGACCCGATGAGGCCGGAAGAGAAAATACCCACGTTGGCAAACACATTCACATTGCGGAAAGCGATGAAGAACGACTGTCCGCCACCCATGGAAAGACCAGCTACGGCTCTTCCTTTCCGGTTCTTGATTACATTATAGTTCTTCTCTACAAAAGGCAGAATATCAGCCACCAGAGAAGAGTAGTTGTCAAAGTTGGATGCATACTTCTTCACCTCCGTCTTTACCGGAATACCCAACGTCTGAGCTGCATACTGGTTGGGGTTACCATTCGGCATCACCACAATCATCGGTTTCGCCTTTCCCGAAGCAATCAGATTATCCAGAATCTGAGCCGTACGTCCCAGGGTAGTCCAAGCATCCTCATCACCACCACCACCGTGCAGCAGGTAGAGCACCGGATACTTCACATTCCGGTTGTTCCGGTCGTATCCCGCTGGGGTATAGACATACATCCTTCGGGTCATGTCGTTTTCGGCAGAGTAGTACCACACATGCTCCACATTTCCCGGTTTGCTGCACTCGGCATACACATCGGCATAATCCCCAGTCACCAGGAAAGCGTTCATGTATCGGGAACCATCGCGCTGCACCATCACGTTCGATGGGTCCAGCATGTTTATCCCATCTACCACGAACGTGTACGTATAAAGCTCCGGAGCAGGCTTCGGGATACGAACACTCCACACCCCGTTCTTTCCCTCCGTCATGGGCAGTTTGGCAGGGTTATAGCCCAGCCAGGAGGCCGATACCTCCACCTTGACGGCCTTAGGAGCCACAAAACGGAACGTGATACTGTCCTTGCTCATTTCAGGCGATTTCACCCCAGCGCGGAACATCAGTGAATTCATTTCTTGCCCGTAGGCAGAAAGGCAGGCACCCAGGAGGGCTACCATCGTAAAGATTTTTAGTTTCATAAGGTTGTTTATTTTGAATTTTATTTACGCATTCTCTGAATAACCTTTTCCATGCCAGCATAAACCACCGTCAGGATAGCTGCCAGCACACTGTTCACCAGCAGGTTACTCCCTTCGGGGTCTGTGTTAGGGCCAAAACGGAACCATCCTGCTACCAAGACTAAGGCTACCAAAAATACAATCAGATAGCGAAACCAAGCTTTCGATAATACTTTCATATCCAGTTTTTCATTCTTATTTACAAAAGTAGCTAATAATCTTAAGCCCTGCAATTTTTTTCTGGGAAAAAACAATCTCTTTTTATGGATAGATTTCAAATATCTTATGTAAATAAGTCGTTATTTTCGCTAATTTTATTATCTTTGCGCAAACTCTTAGAGATATTCTATAACATTCATTTTTATACACATACAGTATGACTACAAGTAACGTACGTCCGGCCACCATGGAGCGCATTACCACTCCTGCATTGGCCCAGAAGTTCATCGAAGAACAGATTAAGGAGCTCCGTGCTCAGATTGGAGACAAGAAAGTGCTGCTGGCACTATCCGGTGGTGTAGACTCATCCGTAGTGGCAGCCCTGCTCATCAAGGCAGTGGGGAAACAACTGGTTTCCGTGCATGTAAACCACGGTCTGCTGCGTAAGGGTGAGCCCGAGCAGGTGATTCGCGTTTTCCGCGACGAGCTGGATGCCAACCTGGTTTATGTGGATGCCACAGACCGATTCCTGGATAAGCTGGCTGGTGTGGCCGATCCAGAGCAGAAGCGTAAGATCATCGGTGCCGAGTTCATCCGCGTGTTCGAGGAAGAGGCTCGCAAGTTGGAAGGCATCAGCTTCCTGGCACAGGGAACCATCTATCCAGATATCGTAGAGTCCGGCCCAGTGAAATCGCACCACAACGTAGGTGGTCTGCCAGAGGATATGCAGTTTGAGTTGGTAGAGCCTATCAAGCTGCTCTTCAAGGACGAAGTTCGTGTAGTAGGTAAGGAGCTGGGTTTGCCAGATAATATGGTATTCCGTCAGCCATTCCCAGGCCCAGGTCTAGGCGTACGCTGCACAGGAGCCATCACTCGCGACCGTCTGGAGGCGCTGCGTGAGAGCGATGCCATCCTTCGCGAAGAGTTTGCTAAGAACGGCTTGGCAGGGAAGGTATGGCAGTACTTCACCATCGTTCCCGACTATAAGTCTACCGGTGTGAAGAACGACAAACGCAGTTGGGATTGGCCAGTCATCATCCGTGCCGTGAATACTCGCGATGCCATGACAGCTACCATCGAGGAAATCCCTTACAGCCTGCTGCATCACATCACCAAGCGCATCATTACTGAGGTTCCTGGTGTGAACCGCGTGCTGTACGACCTCACTCCGAAACCAACCGGCACCATCGAGTGGGAGTAATCTCGCTTAAATAATTAGACTCACCTCTTCTTTAAATGCCACGTAACTACTTACGTCACAACGGAGGTTCATACTTACAGGCTGACCGTCGGGTGTGCGCGGGATAAGTTCAGAGGGAATGCTGCAATCGTGAATGGTGGGCAACACACGTTCCACCCATTCACGGTTTTGGTAAAGTTCCTTTGGCGAACCCGTTGCAGGCTGGAAATAGAATTCCTTAACCTTTTAAATATAACTACTATGAAAAAACTATCTTTCTTACTCCTTTGTGCATGTGCCTTGATAGGCTTCACAGCTTGCACAGGAAATCAGAAAAATGCTGCTACTTCCGTGGAAGATGAGCAGCAAGTGTTTATCGGCGATGACATTGCCATTGCAGAAACTCAGTATGGTAAGGTGCAGGGCTACATGTCTAGGGATGTTTATACCTTCCTGGGTGTTCGTTACGGTGCCAGCACAGAAGGTGCCAACCGCTTCATGCCTCCAAAGGAACCAGAACCTTGGGAGGGTGTGGTGCCTGCTCTAGTTTACGGCTACTGTGCACCTCAGAACGATCCTAACTACGCTAATAATGCAGGTGTATGGCGTGATCACTGGAACTACAGCAACCTGAGCGAGGATTGCCTCTTCCTGAATGTGTGGACAAAGGGCCTGGCCGATGGTAAGAAGCGCCCTGTCATGGTATGGTTCCACGGTGGTGGATACGCTGCTGGAAACGGCATTGAGCAGGATGGTTATCACGGAGAGAACTTGGCTCGCTATGGCGACATCGTATTCGTGTCTGTGAACCACCGTCTGAATGCCTTCGGTTTCACCGATTTCTCTGGCGTGGATGCTAAATATGAAGATTCAGGCAATGCAGGTACTCTGGATATGGTAGCTGCCCTGAAGTGGGTGAACAAGAATATCGCCAACTTTGGTGGTGATCCTAACAACGTAACCATCATGGGTCAGTCGGGTGGTGGTGCCAAGGTTTGTACCCTGGTAGCTATGCCAGAGACGAAAGGCCTGGTACACAAGGGCGTAGCTCTGAGTGGAAACGCTAATAACGCATTGGCACAGAGCTATAGTCGTGAGCTGGGTAAGTACATCGTGAAGACTAGCAAGAAGACGGTAGAACAACTGCAGCAGATGCCTTGGAGAGATTATTTGGCTCTAGCTAACGCTGCTGCTCAGGAATTCAACAAGACTCAGAACATGCAGGGTATGCGTGGTGGTTTTGCTCCAGTAGCCGACGGCAAGCACATCCCAGCAGAAGGTTACTTCGATGATCCTAACGCTCCATCTGCACAGGTTCCTATGATTTACTGCTCTACCATGGCCGAGTTCAGTCCTGCCATGTACGATAAATCTCTGGAAGAACTGGACAATGAAGGTTTAGCTAAGTACTTGGAACAGCGTTATCCAGGCAAGGCTGCAGCTGTAGTAGCTGCTTATCAGAAAGCCTTCCCAGAGGCTAATGCAGGTGATATCATCGGTATGGCTACCAGCCCTCGTACAGGTATCATTAAGAACATCGGCATCAAGGCTAAGCAGGGTGCTCCTGTATACTTGGCATGGTTCGGCTTTAATCCACCTACCTTCAACGGTCGTGCACGTGCCTTCCACTGCATTGATATCTGCTTCTGGTTCCGTAACACAGATCGCATGGTGACTCATTCCGGTGGTGGAAAGCGCCCTCGTGAGCTGGCTAATAAGATGTCTGAGGCGCTGCTGGCATTCATGCGCACCGGTAATCCTAACTGCGATGCATTGCCAGAGTGGCCTGCTTACAATGAAACAGATAAGCCTACCATGATTCTGAACGATGTTTGCGTAGTGAAGAACAACGTGGACACCGAGGCTTTGGAAGCTATGAAGTAAATCTAAAAAGAAAAACCCTTGCCAGCGGCAAGGGTTTTTCTTTTATTTATAATCCAACCAAACTTTCATTCTACCTGCTTCGCGGTTATCCCAGGCATAGTAGGGAATCAGGGTGATGGTGTTTTCACCAGTGGTAGCCTGGATGGTTTCCACGCCATCCAGTAGGGTAGCATTGAAGGAGCCTGTGAAAGTGGTAGTTGCTGACAGCTGCATGGAATCGTAATTCTTATTATCCACCTCTTCTGCACAATACACTAGTGGGCCACGCTGTATGGCACGCTTCCCCTCATCGGCCTTCACCAGGGGATGGGCTGCCACCACCTGCACAGAAGTATCCAAGGTCAAAGTCACCACATCGCCAGCTTTCCAATGGCGTTTCAGCACGGCATATCCATTCTGCACGGAATAGGTTTGCTCTTCACCATTTATCCTTACGGAATTCTTGCTGCTCCAGGAAGGCAGACGCAGATGAATGGCACGGTCGAAATCTTTCATCAACGTCAGCTTTACCAGGCCTCCCCACGGCATATCTGTCTGCATCTGCACAGGCAGAGAAGCCTTTCCCAGAGGGATGTCTGCCTCATTCCCAATGTAGAGGTTTACCCATAACGCCTCGCGGGACAAGCCATAGATATAGTTGCCTATGGAAGGCAGGAATCGGGAAATCTGGCTAGGGCAGCATGCACATCCATACCATGCCTCTCTATGATGGTTTCCTGCCGACTCCAGCGGATTGACATAGAAGAACCTATCTCCAGCCAGTGATATGCCAGCCAAGGCACCATTGTACATCGAGCGTTCCAGCACATCGATGTACTTTCCGTCACCGGTAAGTTGGTTCATACGCCAGTTCCACAGCACCATACCCACCGAGGCGCAAGTCTCGCAGTAAGCTTCCAGATTAGGCAAGTCATAATCCTCCGTGAAGCCTTCGTTGTGCCTGGATGAACCTATGCCACCCGTGATGTACATGTTCCGCAGCACCACATCATCCCAGAGCCTGTGCAGGGCAGCTATATACGTAGTATCGTGCTTCAAGGCAGCCACATCGGCCATACCGCAATACAGATACATGCTTCGCACGGCATGTCCGCCTATATCCGTCATCTCTCGCACAGGTCTATCGTCTTGATAGTAAGCAGGATTCCAGGTTCCCTCATCGCCCTTGGAGCCGAAACCCTGTCCACGCTCACCCAGGAGCCAGTCGGCAAAATCCAGATAGCGTGCATCGTGGGTTACCCCGTAGAGTTTCACCAGGGCCAGCTCTATCTCCTCATGCCCGGGCACCCAGTGGCGCTTTCCTGGCCCGAATACACTCATCATGTGCTCCACCATGCCCATGCTTACCTCTAGCAGTTTCCGCTTCCCTGTAGCCTGATAGTAAGCCACGGCAGCCTCTATGAGATGTCCTGCACAATACATCTCATGCTTATCCATATTCGTCCATCGTCGGTCTAGGCCAGTCAGCGTATAATACGTGTTGAGGTAACCGTCGGGCTGTTGTGCAGCAGCAAACTTGTCTATCCACTCATCCGCTTTCGCCTCCAGAGCGGCATCGGGGTGATTGATAAGGCTATAAGCCATGCCTTCCAAGGCTTTATAAACATCAGAGTCGTCGAAGAAGATGCCGGAGTGTTCTCCTTCTCCCCGAGCTGCATTCTCAAAGTTCCTGATGCGCCCCGTCTGATTCTCTATCTGATCGATGCACACAGGCAAGGTGACAGAAGTATGTCGTTCCAGACGGGGAGACCAGAAGCCATCCTTAATCTGAACATGTGAGAAGTCTACTGCATCTATGAGTTTCAAGGAAGCACTCTCTTCCTTGGGAGCCGTGCAGCTCATCAACGCCACACATACCCCGGCCAGTAAATAAAAGCGTCTCATAATATTTAGTTGAGTTACTGAAGCATGTCACTGTCTTTCAGGCGTTTAAAGTAGAGGGTCACAGTTTCATCTTCGGTTCTGCCCACCTTCACTTCCAGTTTATCCTGCCCCTTATTGATGGTTACGCTCAGGGCATCGCGCTTCGGCTGAAGTTTCAGTTGCTGCCGCATTTGTGCCGTGCGCGTCTCTTGGTCGAAATAGTGGCTGATGAAACTCTCCACAGAATCCCGCATCTCCGGTCGGTAGGTTACATTCTTCCGGTCTATCTCTATGCGCGACGATGCTGCATCGTACTCCATAATCAGGGAGTCACCCTTGACTTGCCATTTTCCACCATAACGGGCTATCCAGAGAATATCCCCATTATAGAACGGATTCGCATATTGGGTTACCGCCTTAATGCGGAAAGAATCATTCGGCAGGAATTCATAGTAATGCTTTTCTATTCCTTGCGACTGCCGTTCCCACATGCCTATCAAGTTGCGTCTCTTCACCGCATTTCCACTACGCTGACTGTCCTTGATATAGTCGGCCAGTTCCTCGTCGGATATATTCATGATGAACTTGTTCCGGTCGCTTATATCCCTCCAGTTTTGCGCATATCTGCGGTACATTCTGATTCTGTTTTGAGAATAGTCTATATGAATCCTCGTCCGAGGCTCTTTAAGTTTTTCTTTAAGGATAGCCACATAATCCACTGAATGATCGTAAGATGTGGAGTTGAACACCATTTGCCAGAAATCATTGTACCCGATGGGCTTACTGAACATAGGGCTCGTCTGGATTTGGTTCTGGAACGACCTTCTTTCATAGTAGAACTTTTCCATATTGTCCACGAAAGTCATATTATCCAGATTACTCCAGATGCCCTGACTGCTCTTGAAGATGTTCTCCTTGGCATCATCGAAGAGAGCCTGGTCGTTGTCAAACTGGGTAATCATCTCCATGGCCAGATCCAGCGTATCCTTCGGAAGTGCCTCCAGCTGCTCCTGATGAGCCAGAAGATACTGCACTGCACCGTTCATTTTCTCTTCCTGGGCAGCTATTTCCTCCAGCCTGTCCACACACACATCTATATCGTGAATCACCATCATGGCAGTCTCCTTCTGAAGGTCTGCTTTCTTCTGGTTTTCAATCATTTCCGATGTACCGAACGTCAGTATAATAGATAGGGTAGTACCCAGCAGGCTGGTTAGCACCCCATTTCCCCATTTCTTAAACTTTTCTGATTTGAGATGTAACATTCTCATAGTTCTTCTTTTATTATCATAGCCAGATATTATTTCAAAGGCGAAGATAGTAAAAGTTCAAAAATTATTTGTATTTTTGGGAGCGAAAAATAACCTGCACAGGGCTAGGAGAAAAACTAGTCCGATAATTAAATCTTATCTTATCCCCGGTTTACTTTAGCTGTAAGTATGTACTGAACTGCCGATGGCACTAGGCAGATAGTTGATGCCCCACCAGCACATTTGCAGGAGTACGAAGGCGATGAGGAGCATCCAGAGTGCCAGTCGCTCTTTGTGGTGGGGGATGTTACGGTAGTGTATATAGACCAGGTAACTGAACCACGTGATGGCAGCCCAAGTCTCCTTGGGGTCCCACGACCAGTAGTGTCCCCATGCCTCTTTGGCCCAGAGTGCGCCGAAGAGCATACCGAAGGTCATGAAGGCAAAGCCGATATAGACCAGGTTGTCCGTAATTTCAAATTCTTTTCCACGACCCGTCCGGGTATCGGGCAGCGACTTGCCTTTCACCAGGATGAACAAGGCCATGAGGGTGGCTGCGCCGAGCAGGGCATAGGCGAACATATAGACGATGACGTGTGGGGCAAACCACGGGCTCTGCAAGGCTGGCATCAGCGTCTTGGAATGTATCTCCGGCTTGAACAGGTTCACGCAGATGAACACCAGGGCCAGTAACGTGGAGAAAGAGAGTATCCACTTATACTTCCACCTGGAGTAGACCATCAGTCCTGCCAGGGGTAGGAAGAACGAATACCACAGACGAGTCTCACCCATGGTGCGCAGAGGCGGACGCTCCAGCGATATCCAGAACAGGATGATGAAGCTGAAGAACACCAGCAGTCCCGCAAGGGTAGCTGCATAGGCCAGCCAGCGATAGGAGAGGTTGAACACCGGCAAGGGGTGATTGTCGCGCCAGGCAGCATAGGCTCCGATGGCCCACAGCAGTACGGCAGCCATGGAAAAATAGATGAAGCTGTCCCAACTCATGCCTGTTCCTCCTTTCTTCTCATTCCGGTGACGAACATCAGCAGTCCACCGCCCAGCATCAGGAAGATGCCAGTGTAGACATAAGGCAGCCACGGGTCGCTCACCAGTTCCAGGATGCTGATGTTGCTCTGGGCTCCGGCCTGCGTGTCGTAGCCGTACTGATAGATCTTCCATCCTTCCACCTCAGCAGGCTTGTTCACGTCTACGGTAGCCTGGTATTTCTTTCCCTCCTGCGTGAGAATCTCTATCTTTGAGGCGAAACGCCGTGGCGAGCCGTCGTCGTAGGTTTCCATGATGAACTCCTGCAGTTCAATGGCCAGTGGCATCTCTTTCACGTATCCTTGCTGGTCCATGACCCGCCATTCAGGTTCTCCCTTAGCCACAATCATCCTCATGCGCTGCATGTCGGCATTGCCTAGTGTGGCAGTGGTCATCGTAATGAACAGACCCAGGTGGAAGAGCCCGGCCACCATCTTGCTGGCCGACTTTATAGAGAACGGGGCCTTCAGCACCACGAGTCCCAGGATGACAGCCATGAAGACATAGATGAGCACGAAGGGCCAGAACGACAGCATGTTGTTTATCCACGAGCCGTTCACCGTCTGTCGGGTGAGCCCCATCACGATGGTGAGCACCACGGCATAGCACATGGCAGGAATGGCAGCCTGATAAGTAGTGAGGAAACGGAAGGCATAGACCTTACGGCGCAGCAGATGCATGGCCACAATCATGAAGACAAAGCCCGCTAGTACCAGACCGTTGGCAGGCCAGGCAAAGGCATCCCACACCACAGGGCCGACGGTCAGCTCAAGCAGCAAACCAGCTACGATAAGGCCTCCTCCAATGAGGAAGCCTTCCTTAAAAGTCCATGGTTTATTCCACATCATGTAAAACAGTTTAACGCCTGTAGCAGTTTCATGAGGGAAATCCCGACTAGATTTCTACTATTTTGCCGTTCTTCTTGGCCTCTTCAATCCATTTCGGAACAATAGTCTCTAAGAACTGCTGCTTCTTACTGTTGAGTTTTTGCATGTCAAGACCGATGGCAGCTTGAGCCTTTGCCTTGGTGGAATAGTCGGGAACAGGGATGTCGCCTATATGTCCGTGCTTGGCAGCTACCTTAGCGATGAGCAGACGGGCTTGCTGGGCAAAGTCCACGGCGTGTGAAAGCAGACGCGTCACCTCTTGCGGAGCATGGAAGGTAGCACCGTGTGAAGCGATGGCATAGTCCCAGCGCCACTGACTCTTGCGTAGGAGAGCCTGAATAGGTTTCAATTCAGCTTCTGTGGCACCATTGTCGATGATGAATTTAGCCTCGAAGTGTGCACGGGCCAGTTCCTGCTCAGCACGGTCGCGTACCTCGTTGCACTTCTCCTGACGCTCATAGACATTCTGGCGCAGCACCTCTGCATCCTGCCGGTGGCAAGTCTGGCACGTACGGTCTATATTGGCCAGTGGCGACATGATGTGATGGTCGGTGTATTTCACGCCACCTTCCTGCTTGTACGGCATGTGGCAGTCGGCACAACTCACACCGCGCTGGCCGTGGATACCCTGAAGGGCAATCTCGTATCCAGGGTGTTGAGCCTTCAGAATCTTCGTGCCCGACAGTGGGTGTATATAATCATAGAAGTCGATTTCGTCGAACCATTTCTCTGCATCCTCGCAGGTCATGCCGTAGTGCTGCGGGAAGACCAGATAGTTGGCCTTGCCCGGGTTTTTCGGATCGTCGGGTTTGATGAAGTAGTATTCCGTGTGGCATTGCGCACAGACCAGCGAACGCATCTCCTGATGGCTGGCCTTCCGCACGTCTTTGCCCACTTGTGCCCATGCCTCGTAGAGGGCAGGACGGGCAGGACGCAGATCCATCGTGCGAGCGTCGTGGCAGTCGGAGCAGCCAATGGTGTTCACCTCTTCCGCACCCAGTTCACTCCATTTCTTCGCATAGAAGTTGGCCGGGTCGAAGACCGACTTGGAGGCGCTAAGTTCGCGCATCATACGCGGCACATCGGGACCCTTGCAAGTCCAGCAGGTGGCAGGCTGCATATCGCCGTCGCCATCAATGCCGGGATTACCTGTACGCAGAATCTTGCGCATGTCCTCCAGGGCATGCTTGTGACCCCGTGGAGTGTTGTAGTGGCGTGAGAAAGCATAGCCAGCCCACAGCACTACCATCTCTGGACGAGCTTCCAGAACATCTACCTCTTGCGATGAGTTGTACTTTGACACAAACGATGTGTCTTCGGTCATCGACCATGTCTCGTACTCACGAGGATAGTCGGCCTTGAACCGCTCGTTCTGAGCAATGATGGAGTCGGTGAACTCCGTGCGCTTGTTGTTGAAGACACTAACCACTTCAGCGCGTCGTTCCATGAGCGATGAAACGATGAGTCCCAGCAGAAATACAGCAATCATAGTACCTCCGAAGAGTACCCAGCCTTGCCATTTCTTTAATTTCTTTTCCATGCTATATATTGTTTAGATTATTATCTATGTTTCAGACCATCCGTCTGGTTCAGCCTATCATCAGTCCTTGGTGAGAATTTTCTGCAACCATTCGGGAACGGGGCTTGGAGGCAGCGGGGTTACAAACTCGGCATGTGGTGTAGCCATGAGCGAGTTCATGCCCCCATGCGGCACATTGCGGTGGCAGTCCCAGCAGGCTTTTCCCTCGCCACGCTTAGCCATCATGTAGCTGATGCGGCCCGTTTTCACAAACTCCTGATTCAGTTGCGTGTGGCAGCGTATGCAGTTGTCCATGATGACCTCAGCACTCATGTCCTCGGCCATGATGGCCTGACGCTCAGCGTGACTCACAAAATAGACCGTATGCTTCAGACCGTCCATGGCCTTGAAACCGTATTTCATGGCCAGATTCTGATGAGGTACGTGACAATCGTTGCACGTTGCATCGCGTCCGTGAGAAGAATGACTCCATGTGGCATAATAAGGCGTCATAATGTGGCAGTTGACACAGGCTGAAGGATCGTCGCCTATGAAATAGGTATGGGCACGCAGCAGGTACATGAAGAGCCCACCCAAGCCTACAATGACGCCGGCAGCAATCAACAAGCCAACCTTCTGGCGGTAACTGAACATCCCTAATAACTTATCAAGAATTTTCATGATCCCTTGTAAAGTTTATATTCGTTAACAAATATACTCATTTATTAGGATATTCGATAGGCACAAATGTTACCAAACGTTATAAAAATTGTTAATATTTAGATTTGTTAACAGATTAGGTATATATTTGCGGTCAAACAACTCATGACAGTATGAACACAGAGGTATTAGACGGGCTGGCTGCTTGTCCACTTTTTGAAGGAATCAGCAGGGAAGAAATCATTGAGATGATGCACACCGTGCGCTATCGCGTAGTGAATTATCACAAGGGTGAATGCATCCTGAAGGCTGGCGAACCATGTTTTCAGGCCCACATCGTGGTCAGCGGTGAGGTTTCGGCCAGGCTGATGGGCCCTTCGGGACGCACCATCCGTATCACCATGCACCATTCAGGCAACATGCTTGCACCGGCATTCCTCTTTGCCAAGGACAACCGCTACCCGGTGACCGTGCAGGCTATGCAGGAAACGCAGGTGTTCCGTCTGCAGTCGCATGATCTGGAGTCTCTCATCGAAAGAGACCCCCGCGTGGCAAAGAACTACATCCGCATCGTGTCGGATATTGTGAGTTTCCTGACCAAAAAAGTGGGCATGTTGTCCATGAATGTGAGGGAGAAGCTGACCATGTTCCTGAAAGAGGAGCAGGAGCGGCAGCAGACCCACCGTATCTACGTCCCCATGTCACGCCAGGTGCTGGCAGACCAGTTCGGGATTCAGAAATATTCGTTGCTACGCTGCCTGAAAGAGATGCAGCAAAACGGCAGCATCGCCGTCGAAGGCAAGTACATCCGGATACTTTCTTAAGCATTACGCACTTTTTTCTCTCTTTTTATTTGGGAGGGAAGAAATAAATACATATTTTTGTATTTCGAATTTAAAATGCAAGAAATCGGCTTAAAAGGTAGACAGCGTATACCTTTAAGTGCCATAACTTGCAAAAAGCAGAAAACCAGAATGGAGTAGTCCATCTACCAGCAGGATTCTGAATCTGATGTATGCAGTTCCAGATATTACTATTCAGAAACTATCCGATGAGGTGGGTATCAACGTGGCAGCTGTGAATAAGCAGCTAAGACAATTGACCACTAAAGGCTATATACACCGGGTAGAGAAGGATGGCACATGGCGACTGGTCATCACGCCGTCAGTTTGAAAAACTTTCCCCAATCTTACCTTTATGAAAAACTAATTGCCTGTCTATGAGGAGACTGTGGAATGTTCTATTTACTATTCATGCTCTATTTTACATAAGCCTGGTCATCTCAACGTGATTTTTTGCTATCTTTGTGCCAATCATTAATAAAATTCAACGATGAAAGCACAGAAATACCCCTTACTTACCAGCCCTATCACCTTGGGCAGGACCACGTTTAGAAACCGCATGTTTTCGGCACCTATGGGTGCAACAGATATCACAGCCGACTGTAGTCCTGGCCCTCGCACTCAGGGCTTTTATGAACTTCGTTCCAAGGGTGGGGCAGCTGCAGTGACAGTAAGTGAATTGGTGGTACATCCCGACACCGATGCCAGTCACATGCTGCACCTTAACCTGGAGGTGGTAGGAAACCTTGCTGCACATACCTTTGTGGCCGATGGCATACGCCGTCATGGTGCCGTTCCTAGCATAGAGTTTTCTCACTCCGGACAGTATGCGGGCACCTATATGGCCGATAAGAACAAGAAAGCCAGCCTTTGCCAGTGGGGGCCCAGCGATGGGGTTCGTCCCGACGGTAAGCCCGTGAGAGGCCTTTCTAAGGAACAGATTGCCGATATCGTGAAGGCTTATGGAGAGACTGCTACATTGGCTAAGCGTGCAGGCTATGAGATGATTATGATACACGCTGGACATGGCTGGCTGCTCAATCAGTTCCTTTCTCCTTTTTTCAACCACCGTACCGATGAATATGGTGGCTCCTTGGAGAATCGGGTTCGCATCGTCAGAGAGATTCTTACCGCAGTGCGTGCTGCCGTAGGGCCATTCTTCCCATTAGAGATTCGTATGAGTGGTAGCGAGCTCTTCGAAGGAGGCTACGACTTAGAAGAAGGCGTGCGCATCGCACAAGCCATAGAAGATTTGGTGGACCTTATTCATGTTTCAGCAGGTTCCTATCAGAATGGTTTTTTCATCACCCATCCTTCCATGTTTTCTCCTCATGGCATGAATGTCTATCTGGCTGCAGAAATTAAAAAACACGTCAAGAAGCCTGTGGCCACTATTGGTGGCATTAATGACCCTGCCATGATGGAACAGATTCTGCAAGAAGGTAAAGCCGATGTCATCTATATGGCACGTGAGTTGCTGGCCGACCCATTCCTGCCTCAAAAGGTGATGGGAGGCCATGAAGACCGCATTGTGAAGTGCCTACGTTGTTTCACCTGCATGGCAGAGCGCCCTGTGACCTTTACGCGCCGTTGTGCCGTTAATCCATTGATAGGCCGTGAGATAGAAGGTATGGAAGTGCTTCCTGCCGCCCATAAGAAAAAAGTGATGGTGGTGGGGGCTGGAGTGGCAGGCCTGAAGGCAGCCATCACAGCTGCTCAACGTGGGCATCAGGTCATTCTTTGCGAGAAATCCAGCCAGGTGGGAGGAATCCTGAAGTCGGAACAAGCCATCCCGTTTAAGCATGAGATGTATGAGCTGGGCCTCACCCTGGAAAAGCAGGCACTGGACGAGGGTGTGGAAATCCGCCTGAATACCCCGGTCACACCGGAGTATGTAGAGCAAGAGAAGCCTCAAGCGCTTATTTTGGCCGTGGGATCTACGCCTATAGTACCCCCACTACCAGGCATTGATTCAGACAATGTGGTGATAGTGAACAACTATTACTTGGAGAAAGACAAGGTGGCCGACACCGTGGTGGTGCTTGGTGGAGGCTTGGCCGGTTGTGAGTGTGCAGTACATCTGGGACAGGAAGGCAAGCAGGTACATCTGGTTGAGATGCGCGATACCTTGGCTCCCGATTGTAACATTCGTCATCGTCCTATCCTGATGAAGCAGATTGCACAGTATGTCACCGCACATACGGGCTATGCAGGTCTGAAGATAACGCCCGAAGGACTCCTCTGCCGGACTGCCGATGGCAGTGAGGTGCTGGTTCCTGGTAAGACCATCGTCTGTGCGGTGGGTCAGCGTGCCAACAGGCCTGAAGTGGAGAAACTACGCCTCTGTGCCCCATTTGTTCGCGAGGTAGGCGACTGCATCCGACCAGCCAATATCACTAAAGCTGTTTATGAAGGCTATCATGCCGCATTAGATATCTGATTATGGAAAGAAGTAAAACCCTGTACCTCGACCGTCGTCGCTGGATTATTCTGGCAGCTGCCAGTCTCATCAACCTCTGTTTAGGTTCCATCTACGCATGGAGCGTGTTCGCCTCACCTTTGGCAGCCAAACTTACAGCCTTGCAAGGTGTCACCTATACCGCAGCCGATTTGGCCATTGTCTTCACTGTGGCCAACTCCATCGGTCCCATCACCATGATTAGTGGCGGATATATTACAGATAAGATCGGTCCTAAGTGGGTCATTTTCACGGGTGGCATCATGTTTGCCGTGGGCATGATTTTCACCGGATTGTCCACCAGTCTTCCCATGCTCATTGTTACTTATGGCCTGGTTCTGGGTTTAGGTCTGGGTATGGCTTACGGATGCACCATCAATAACACCGTGAAGTTCTTCCCCGATAAAAAAGGTTTGGTAGGCGGTGTGGCTACAGCTTCCTACGGACTTAGTTCTGTGCTCATCCCACCTATAGCCAATGCGCTGAACCAGAGCGTAGGCATCACACGCTGCATCATCTTCATAGGCATCTTCTTCCTGGTGGTCATCGTGCTTTGCTCCATCTTTATCATCAAATGCCCATCGGACTATGTGCCAACCGGTTATGTGCCTGCAACACGCGTTTCAGATGGTAAACGGACAAATGATAAAGACTGGCGCCAGATGCTTTCCGATCCCGTCTTTTACCTCATGATGGTCATGCTGGTGTGCGGCGCTTTCAGTGGACTGATGATTACCTCCCAAGCATCGCCTATGGCTCAGCAGATGGCCGGCATGACAGTAGGATTGGCTGCTACTGCCGTTTCTGTGTTGGCCCTGTTCAATGCTGCCGGACGCATTGTGGCAGGTACACTTTCCGATAAGTTCGGACGCGTCACCGTGCTGTTTGGTGCGTTCGTGCTGGAACTTGCAGGTCTAGGTTTACTACTCCTGGTAGGAACAGGAGATACCTTACTCTTTATGTTGGGCGTCTCAGTCATTGGAGTCTGTTTCGGAGCCTTGATGGGAGTCTATCCCGGATTCACTGCCGATCAGTTTGGCATCCGTCACAACAGCGTGAATTATGGTATCATGTTCATAGGCTTTGCCATTGCCGGTTATTTCGGGCCCTCCACCTGTGGCCGCCTGCTTGCCTCCACAGGCTCTTATACCGCAGCCTTCCTGGTGGCAGCCATACTAGCTGTAGTGGGCATCCTACTGGCAGTGGGCTATAAACTACTGAACAAGAAAAACAGCTAAAGGTTACAAGGGGACAGGTCCCATGTAACGTAAAGATAAGGCTCTGGGCTCTATGCACTTAAGCTGCTTACGTTACATGGGACCTGTCCCCTTGTAACCTTGCTGAAATTTAAGCATCACGAAGTTTTTTTTAAGCATCACGCACATTTTTCTCCTTTTTTATTTTGCAGGGAAGAAATAAAGCGTACCTTTGCAGCATCTTTTTTTTATTAAGCAAATATATTTAAATTCTCACTGATGCAGTTCTGTTGTGAAACAGGGCTGTATTTTTTTTGTGGGTTTGTTTAATTTCTCATTTTTATTTTGTAAGTTTGCAGAAAAGAAATATAACCATTCGAAGGCCACTTTGCGGAACCAAACAACAAAATGTTTGCAGCTCCTCCCCAGTGGAGGAGCTGATTTTTTTTTTTTCAATCTTCAAAACTTTTCTTATCTTTGCAGCATCTGAGTATTCTTACAAAATAAGAATCCAAGAGGTTTCCAGCCAATCCCCTTTCAGGGGTACAGCTCCTTCCAGTTGGGAGGGGCTGTTTTTTTTGTAGATTTCAGAAAGATATTTTATATTTGCAAGTGAATCGTATAATTTGCATTTCGCAAATGGTACCCTTTCGTTGCATGTCATAGTGCCCCACCACGCGGTGGGGCATTTTTTTTATAAAAGGGGAAAAATTCCTTCTAATTTTTAACAAAATATTTTTCAGATTGACGTATTTTGGCAAAAATGCAAAGTACCTTTGCATTTAAAAATTATATAATAGCTGGAAATATTAATTTCAGTTTGTTTGCATATTAGGATTAAACCCTAAAATTGTAAAAACACTTTGTATGAGAATTCTAATTTTTATAAATTTGCAAAAACCTTAACCTAATAAAAATAGAGCCTAAAAGATGGCACAAGTCATTCGTTCTGTAGATGATCTGATAAAGCTGCTAAATAGAGAGAAAACTCTTTTGCAGGAAATGTTCCAAAAGCGTAAATCATTAAGCTTTAGGAAAAGCTATGCAATGGAATTGATAGAATATAAGGAACAGAGAATTCAGTATCTTATTGATGTAGGTGTAATCCGAGAGTCTGGAAACTTTTTGGAACTGGAGGATGTCTATCTGCGTTTCTTTGAGGATGTGCTTCAAGTCAATGAGGAAATAAATGTTTCTTCTATTCATGACTATATAGATTCTTTGAATGAGAACATAGACTACTACCTTAAAGAAAATAATGATAAACGAAAAAATGAATACCTCCGTAATGTAAGGAGAATCCTAAAAAACATAAGCCTTATCACTGTACGCAATGTCATAGATCTAAAAAGGAATGTAGATAATACCTACAAGAATGAACCTAATTACCTGATAAAAAAGCAGAAACTCCAGAAACTAGATGAGAAGCGTGATGCTATTTCAAAGCTCATCCATACTTGTGAAAGTATTATTGATAAGGATCAAATTACTTTCTTTAGAGTAGCAATGGATGTGCAAATGCGTGATGTGATAGCAGATGTAAAATATCAGTTAAACGAATCTTACCACAATTTGGTAGATATAAATAGGCAGGTTATAAACTATCTGGGTTTGATAGAATATCAAAATCGTTTGCTGAAGAAAATCCGTCAGTTGAAGTATCTAAAAGATCAGGTTACCATTGAAGAATATACAAATATAAGGGAGGTGGTTTCAAATATAAATCCTGTTTGGATGGAAACACGTCCCACTTATCCGTTAAAACTATCCTTATCCAGCTTGATAAACGATGATGTTTATCTAGATGTTTTGAAAAAAGTGGTTGCAGACTATAAATTGAGTGGAAAGAAACGTAAACAAGAAAAGCATTCCATTGATGCTAGTTTCTTAGAAAGTAGTTCACAAACCATAGAAGTTTTAGATCAAAATGAGATTCACAGTGCTTTTCAGGCACAGCAACGTGATCTTTATGCTTTTCTTAAGACTTATCCTTATCATAAAGAAGTTTCCCGTGAGGAGCAGTTAGTACTGTTCTGCCAGATAGCCTCTCAGTTCAGTTCTTTATTGGATATCAGCAATAATGAGGCAGAAGATGAAAATATAATTTATCCATTAATCTATCCGAAATAATATAAATATGAAATACACAGAAGATATATTCAATATACTCAGTAAAGGAGGATTTATTTCTTCGAATAGTGTCAATCCTTTAAATAAAAGGTTGTACGATGCTATTGAGGATAATTTTGATGAATATGAAAAGTATTTTCAGGGCGTAGGTTTTCTATTGCAGCAAGGTGACGGCTTTTATTATTTTTCCAGAAAGGAAATTAAAGCAGAGGTTCAGCGAAAATTAGAGCAAATGCTGAAATGGATAGATTATCTGGATTTCCTTAAAACCTTCAATTCTACTTTTGCTCCTGGTTTTGAATTCAGGCCTGCTGACATATTAGTTAGGTTCAACAGTGATTTGGAACTAAAGGAGAAAGCAGAATCTTTATTTAAAGAGAAAATGAACTATGAGGAAATAGTGGAAAAGTTAGTCAAAGAATTGACCGACCTAAGTTTCTGTGAACTGGAAAATGAAGTTGATGGTACTTATAAGGTAACCTCTGCCTTTCATTATATAGAGAGCATGGTAGATAGTTTAAACATATCAGAAGAATATAAAGATGAGATACCTGAGTAAGATTATATTTGTAGAAAGTGCTCATATTCCTTATGCAGAAATACGCTTAGATGGTAATGTGCATTTCATAGGAACCCAGGGGGTAGGAAAAAGTACTATTCTCCGTGCCATTCTTTTCTTTTATAATGCTGATAAACTCCGTTTGGGAATTCCAAAGGAGAAAAAGAATTTTGATGAATTTTATTTGACTCACGATTATTCCTATATCATCTATGAAGTTCAGCACGATGAGAGTAAGTACATGGCTGTGGCTTACCGTTCCAGACGAACTGCTTTCCGGTTCATAGATGCTCCATATAAACGTGAATACTTTATTGGTGCTGATAATACTCCGTATTCAGACTGGAGTCAAATCCGTGCACAAGTAAATGCAGACGGACATAAAGTGAGTCGTATAGTAGAAAAATACGAAGAGTTCAAGGATATTATTTTTGGAAATAAGCATAATGTACCATCTGAATTCCATAAATTTGCCATATCAGAAAGTTCTAAATACCAGAATATCCCTAGAACTATTCAGAACATTTTCTTAAATAGCAAACTTGATGCAGATTTCATTAAGGATACCATTATCCGTTCAATGAATGATGAGGATGTTGAACTTAAATTAGACTTTTATAGAACCCAGGTTGCTCAGTTTGAACAGCAGTACAGAGATATAGAATTATGGTCTAAAAAGAATAAAAATGGAGTAGTTCCAGTAAGGAGTCAAGCAGACAAGGTAATTTCCAATTACCATAATGTTCGTTTCTCGCAGGCACAAATCACCGAACTCTGTAAGGAATTGAATTACGCAGAGCAAAGAGACCGTGAAGAACTATTACCAGCTAGAGAAGAATTGAATAGATTGAACTCAGAATTGGAACGCTTTAGTAGGCTTTTGAAGGAGGAAGAAAAGAAGTTTAGTGATGAGAAACAAAAATTAGATAGACAGATTGGTGTTTTTCAAGATAAGCTGAATCAGATTAAGAAAAAACGCCAAGAATATGAAATTCTAAATATAGGAAATATAGTGGCTCGTTATGAAAAGAAAAATGAAGTGGAATCAGCTTTGATTCGTGAGCAGGAAGTGCGTACCAGTCTGACTAAAGAATATGATAGCATTACAGAAAAGTATAACCAACTTCGGAAACGGGCAAAAGAAGCTTTAGATGAAATATGCAATGAAATAGAAAAAGCTTGGATTAATTATTGCAGTGAAGTTAATGCTAAATCTGAAAAGCTTTTAAATGTGTGTAATGAGAAGAAGAAAGCACTTAATGTTCAATATGAAGAAATTATATCCATTATAGAAGAACGTTTAGAATCCATAAAGAATGAAATCATAAGTGTAAATACTCAGATAACAAAAACCCAATATGCACATCCTAATGAAAATAAGATAGAGAATTGTAAACAGGAATTGCAGATTTTGAAAGATCAGCAGACAGAGTATGAACATAAAAAAACTGATACTAAAAATAAAAAAGAGTCTTTAATAAAAGAATCAGAGGTAAAAATTAAAGATATAAAGGGTTTACATCAAAAAGAAATTGAAGGGTATGAATCTCAAAAGAATAATCTTCAGATACAGGTAAATGAAATAGAAGAATTACTGAAGCATTATTCAGGCTCTTTTTATGAGTGGCTTGAAGCAAACCGACCTGGTTGGCAACATAACATAGGTAAAATAGCTGATGAGGAAAACATACTTTATAATACAGAATTAAATCCAAGTATTGCGCCAAATAATGGTATGGGAGATAGCTTGTTTGGTGTGAATATTGATTTAAAGGATGTTGTATCTAAAGTAAGAAAACCAGATGAGCTAAATGAGTCAAAAAAGCAGTTGGAGGAACAGATAAATCAGTTAAATCAAAATATTAGTTCTTCTAGACAGCATGAGCAAGAAGAGATAAAGTCTGTTCAAACAGATTATGGGAAAAAAGTATCTAAACTCACTGCTGATTTGTCTGGAATAGAGAACCTGCTTTGGGTTTTGCCTACTTCTATTAAGAACCAACAGAATGAAATAGAACGCTTGAAAAAAGAAGAAGATGAGTGGAGAGAGGCAGAGCTTAATCGTTTAAACAAACAGCTGGATGAATTCCATCACAATAAAGGTGACATTGAAGATGAGTTAAAAAAGAAAAAGTCAGAACGTGACCGTAAAATTAAAGAGGCGGATAAGGCTTATGATGATTCTAAACATGAATTAGAAAGAGAAAGAAAGGAAGAAGAGAAAAATAAGGAAAGTAAAAAAGATATTCATCAGAAGGAATACGATAATAAAATAGCTGAATATAAACTTCAGGAGCAAAGTGCTTTGGCTGAAAAAGGAGTGGATACCAAGCAGCTTGCAGTAGTTGATGCAGAAATAGAAAGATTAAAGTTAGAGCTGAAATTTATAAATGACAATGCAAAACATTATTTCAGTTATATAAAGGATACGGAGGAACTGTTTTCTCATGAGGATGAATTCCATCAGCAAAAGCAAAGTCTTAACGATAAACTTAATGGGTTAAACAGTCAGTTTGAAGTAAGGCGTGATAGACTGAATAGACAAAAATCTGAAGCTAGTCAAAAAGTTAACCTACAAACAAACAAGATAGAAAAACTGAATGATTTTTTGTCTGAAACAGATAAGTATAGAACTGTAGATTCCTCCTGTCCAGAACAGCTAGCAACTGTAGGTCAGAAAAACACTTCACGTGAGGGAAGTGAGATTTTGGGTGAACTTAAATCTACCGTTTACTCTGCAAAAGAGAAAATAGATACCTTTAGACAAGCAGTCAATAATTTTAAAAGTAATTTCTCATCCAAGAATACATTCCATTTTAAAGTAGAATTGTCTTGTGATTCAGATTACATGGAATTTGCAGAAAATGTAGATGAGTTTATTACTCAGAATAAGATAGTAGAATACCAAAATCGTGTCAGTGATCATTACTCCTCTATTTTAAAGCGCATTTCAAAAGAGGTTTCCGACATTGAAAAACATGATAGTGAGATTGATACAGTCATTCATGAAATTAATAATGATTTCAATGAAAAGAGAAAGTATGCTACGGTGATAAAAGCCATTGAATTGCAGTCTCGTCCTAGTAGTGATCCTTTAATGCAGTTGCTGAATAAGATCAATAAGTTTGTAGAAGATAACCAATATAATTTAGGGGAAGAGCAGAACCTGTTCACGGATATGGATTCAAAGAATGAGATTCGTGATCAGATAGTAGATTATCTATTTAGATTAGTAAAACTATTGAATGATGAGCCTCATAGGGAAAGACTTACTTTGTCAGATATTTTCCGACTGGAATTCCGTATTAAAGAGAATGACAATGATACGGGTTGGATAGAGAAAATTTCCAACGTGGGTAGTGATGGAACCGACGTACTGGTTAAAGCCATGGTGAATATCATGTTGATAAGTGTGTTCAAGAAAAAAGTGTCTCGTAGATTTGGAGATTTCAAGTTACACTGTATGATGGATGAGATAGGAAAATTGCACCCATCTAATGTGCAAGGAATCTTGAACTTTGCCAATGTTCGTGACATTTACCTGCTCAATTCTTCTCCCACTACCTATAATGTGAGTGATTATAAGTATACCTATTTACTTACCAAGAACGGTAAATCGGATACTCAAATTGTACCACTGATTAGTATTAAATAACTATGAAAAAGTTGACTCCTGCCAATCTTCGATTGCTGCTAGAACTTATTAATGAAGCTGTTATCCCTTCAAGCAAACTGAAAGGATCATGGGCTGACATATTTAAGGAAGAGCATCAACTAATCTCAATAAGTCATGGTAGCAGAATAAGTTATCGTGTAGCCGATTCAAAGCAGCTGCGAGAATTTATCTCCATGAATTATGATATTAAAGATATAGAAGAAGCCTTGACTGTCCTAGAGCAAGGAGAAGGAGTTTCCAGAGCAGAACTGGTACAAGTAGCAGGTGATAGTAAAATGCGCAAGCAGAGAACCATGACAGGTTTTCTAGTCAATTCCTATGAAGAGATACCAGCTATACTATGTGGAGAGTCTTTTCAGATAAAGCCACTGGAAGGTTCATTTCTTTACATCTATGATTTTCATCATTTCATGATTCCAGAAGATGTACTAGTAGTAGGGGTAGAGAATGCTGAAAATTTCAGGTGTATTTCCAGGCAGAAATACTTATTTAAAGATTTCGGTAAGGTGCTATTTGTTTCCCGATATCCTCAGAATGGAGACTTGATTAAGTGGCTTAGTCTGCTTCCCAATAAGTACCTTCATTTTGGAGATTTCGATTTAGCTGGTGTAAATATATTTCTTACAGAAATTTATTCTTCTCTAGGCCCTGAAAGGAGTTCATTCTTTATTCCAGAGGATATAGAAGAACGGATAAAAAACGGTAATAGAAAGCTTTATGATTCTCAATATAGCAGGTTCTCAAACATGAAAGTTACTGATGAAAGGCTTCAGGGTTTAGTGAACCTAATTAATAGGGAACATAAAGTTTATGAGCAAGAAGGGTATATTGAGTAGAGGTGTTTTCTAGTTTAATAGATTAATTATGGAAAAGATAGAAGCTAAAGATTTCTTGTATAAGAAAGTAGTAGATAAATCTGTATTATATCAAGGAATTACCATAGAAAAGATATATCATAAGTTCTTCCAGCTTTTTTGTGATGAACTTCTTTATCATGGTTCTACTGTCCAGGCAAAGATTCTTTTAGGTGGTCAGCTTTATGATGTGGATTTAAATAATGAAGGATTTAATCAACGAGCACATCCTGGACATAGTGACATAATCCAATTCCGTTATTCAAGTAACACACCTTTTGCTCTGAAGCTTCAGGAAATTTTCTATCGTACAAAAATGTATGTTGATCCTATTCAGGCTGCTAAAAAGAAAGGAGATAGGTCACGTATCATTATTCCAGAGGGGCAGAGGGAATACATTGTATTAAGTTCCACTAATTTCAGCAATATCTTTATAATGGATTGTATTACCCTTGAAGAAGACGCAGAAATGAAAAAAGAACTTATCAAGATGCCAGAATACGATTTTGAGAAAGATTACACTCCTTTAGTTGACCCTACTGCTACTGTGGTAGCTCGTGAGGCATTTGTGAAATACAGGAAACTGGATAAGAGTATAGGTGATTCCTTGAAGAAACTTTATGATTACCGATGTCAGGTTACGGGAGAGAGGATAGGAGAGGAATATGGTTGTCAAGTGGTAGAATCTCATCATTTAGATCCATTTATGAAATCCCTAAACAACGATGCAGAAAACATCATCATCTTAAGCCCTAATTTCCACAGGATAGTTCACAAGGCTAAAGCTGAATTCAATAAAGCTGATATGGCTTTTGTATTTCCTAATGGAGTGAGAGAGAAAGTGAAATTAGATAAACATTTGAAGAAATAAAAGTCTATTGAAATAATATAATATATAATAGAATTGTGTGGTTTACATAGGCTTATATAAAACAGAAACAAAGACTAATTTAATCCTATAGATTGATTATGAATCCAAATCTAACTCCTGAAGAACTTGGAAACTTTGAACTTCTTCACAATGACAGGGTTTTAGTTGCCAACGCTCTTGATCGCCCTGATTTTAGGGGATTTTGGGCAAGTGTTACAGACAAATATAAAGAAAAAGCTCACTTCGTTTATGAACTTCTCCAAAACGCAGATGATGCACAAGCTACCGAAGCTGTTTTTAAGTTAGAAAACAATCGTCTCATTTTTCGCCATAACGGAAAAATTCAGTTTTCCGTTGTATCAGTTTATGATTCCGAAAAGAAAGGTCATATCAATGCTATTACTGGGGTTGGTTTTTCCACAAAAGAAGACTCAAAAGGGAACACCATAGGTAAGTTTGGTGTTGGTTTTAAAGCCGTATTTCAATATACTAATACTCCTTATATTTATGATGACAAGTTTTGGTTTAAGATAGAAAAGTATATCATCCCTACGATGTTAGAGGATGATTTCCCAGGTAGGAGAAATGGAGAAACAGTTTTTGTATTTCCTTTTACATCCCCTTACACTTCTTATAATGAGATTGTTGACAGACTGGAGAAACTAGAAAATCCCATTTTATTCTTGCATCACCTGAAAAGGGTAACAATTGATATTCCCGGTGAGAATCCAATCACTTATGCTAAAAATGTCTTATATGAACATCAGCGTGGCTCTATCAAACATGAGTTAATTTCTGTGAGAAACAATGGTAGTGTTAAGAAGATTCACATGTTTACGGAGGACATTGATGTAGAAGATGAAAATGGTGTTGAGTCAAAACAATATATTTCTGTTGGCTATTTCTTGAAAGACAATGGTGATTTGGATGATGAAATAGAAGGCAAAGTATTCTGTTTCTTCCCGACAGCTGAAAATTTCAATCTGCATTGCATTGTTCATGCACCATTTCTTCTGGTAGATAGTCGTCAACAACTGAAAGAAGATGAGCTTAATGACCAATTTAAAAGCTTTATTGCTGAATTAGCAGCTAATGCGTTACCAATATTAAGAGACTATGGTAATAAGATCAATCACCTGCTTGTTACTGAAAACATATTTAACTTTATACCTAAGAAAGAATTTTGGCCTAAAGATAATATTTTCCGAAACAAGTATATAAGTGTTATAAGAGAGAATAAACTTTTACTTGGTAGAGGAAATCGATATATATCACACAAAGGAGCACTGATATGTCGTCCTATATCAATGATGAGTGTCATTGATGACAATCAACTCCAGATGTTGCATCAAAATAACATATCTTGTGACAACATTTCATACACATTCTTGCGTGAAGATACGCAAAAACTTTGCACACAGAAATATGTTCAGAGCATATTGGAAGATCTAGGAATAAATGTATATGATGGTAAAGACCTTGCTTCTGAAATCACTCCTGAATTCATGGAGAAACATGGTTTAAAGTGGGCTAAGAGGCTTTATAATCATCTTCGTCACGAGCAGGTTAAGTTATGGAAGCCACAAGCAAATTCAAAACTTAATGTAGAAGAAACTCCCTTCTGTGTAAGTCCTATTATCCTCACAACAAAAGGTACATGGGAAAGACCTTATAATAGAAATGGCTCTCTAAATGTTTATTTGCCATTGGTTACTGAAATTGACGATTATTTATTTGTTTCACCAGAGTATTTTAAAGAAAAGGAAACTAAGACATTCTTAGATGATTTAGGACTGAAAGAGCCTGATTCATGGGATTACATCCAAAGTGTAATATTAAAGAAACATGAGCAGGTTGATTATTTAGATGAGAATGAGATCTGTGATGATTTATGCTTGGTATATGACTATTTATCTAAGATAAATAATGAAAATGAGAAAAAAGATAAAATAAATATAATAGCTAAGAATTTGCTCCTAGTGGATGAAGATGCTAGTTTCTATTTAGCACAGGACTTATACGAAAATTCAATTTCACTGAAACAATATTTTGGCAAAAATCAAAATTATATTGGAGTAGATAAATACAAGAATTTTATTGATAAATACTCCATTCAAGATTTTCACAATTTTGTCCAACAACTTGGAGTTGCAAAGCATCCTCGTATATTAAAGAAGGAAAAGTATTTACTTGACTTTCAAGAGGCCGAACGGCTTTCTATAAAATATACAACTTGTCATTTTTATGACTATTCACTGGATGGTTTTGAAAATGTAGAAAACAGAGGGATAGAAACGTCTAAAGTACTATGGGAATGGCTTTCTGAAATTGAGAACTTGGATCTGTATTGGACTACCACATTCCATTATTTCTATTATTCTCCTCATACAAAAGAAATACCAACAACCTTGTACAATCAGTTATTTAACAGAAAATGGTTATATCTTTCAGATGGTAAAAAGTATAAACTTTCCGATATTTATCTTGAAGACTTGGAAGATGCTGAGTACAAGATAGACTATCACCTTATAAAATTGTTGGGCATTGAAAGGAAAACAAAGTCATTAAAAGAATTAGGTGCAACAGATAGCCAAATTTTTCAAAATGAGTTAGGGAGAGCAGCAGCAGCCCTTGGCATTACTTCTGCAGAACAACTTCGTGTATGGAAGCAAGCGTATGAAGAAAAAATGTTAAAAGAAACAGTTTCTACACGACAGCCTATACCTAATCAGTCATATACTGAATCCACAGAAGATAACAAGCCAGGTTATTCGGATCAGCGTAAAACGAACTTGGGGGAGATGTCTTCATCAACCAACCAATACCCTGAGCGCATACCAAAAGTGGAACGAAGTCAAGATGAAAGAGTAAGTGACATTACGCAAAAATTGGCCGATGAAGCTAACAGAAGGATTGAGGAAGAAAACAAACGTGTGCAGGTAAACGACTTGGAGAAGTATTCTAAAATTTGGTTTAGAACTTTGCTGGAACTGGAATACGATTCTTCATCTGAATCTGTAGGTAACGGGAATAGTGTGAAGATTACTTTTGAGCGTTTTCGTAAAGAAGAAGGTTCAGACAGAATATATCAGTTGACGAATCCTTCAAGAAACATTCCGATATGGATTGAGGATCTTGGTAATTTCGCAGTAAAGTTCACATTCTTCAATAGAGACGACATTTCGTTTGACTTTGAAGTGGCTAATGTTAAAGACTTTACTCTAAGGGTGAAGGCTAAAGCAAGTGATGTGGCACTGATAGACAAGATAGATTGGTCACGATGTTCGAAAGCAGTGATTGATGTTAACAGTCCTGTTGAAATCATGCATAAACTGAAAAATGAATTTGAAAACTTACCTTACGAGGATGACTTCAATTTCAGAGATGGTTTGAACGATAATCTAAGTTTTGTATTTGGCCCTCCAGGAACAGGTAAGACTACACGCCTTGCGGAAATCATTCGTCACAAAATGGAATTAGATTATTGCAAGGTTTTGGTACTTACTCCAACAAATAAGGCTTGCGATGTGCTTACACGAAAACTTATAGAAACGTCAAAAGGTAACTATAGTTGGCTAGGGCGATTTGTTGCTACTGGTGAAGAATTTATAGAAATCAGTGGTGCTCTTATAGATCGGGCAAGTGAACTTTATACTAAGGATAAGTGCTGTATAGTTTCTACGATGGCTCGACTTCCGTATGATGGTTTTACACAATCCCCGGAACATGAATTGCTTCGTGATATTAAATGGGATTTCATTATTGTTGATGAGGCATCAATGATTCCGTTAGTTCAAATTGTTTATGCGATATATAAACTTAATACAAAAATTATAGTAGCAGGTGACCCTCTCCAAATTGCTCCGATAGTAAGAGAAGAAGGATGGGTGGGAGAAAACATCTATACAATGGTACAATTGGATAATTTCGAGAACCCTAAAACTGTCCCTATCCAATTCAATGTAGAAAAACTTGGAACTCAGTACCGTTCACTTCCTTCTATAGGTAAATTATATAGTGAATACTGCTATAACGGCAAGTTGAAACATAATAGAACGTTGATGGATTCCCGTAATCTTTCAACTGGAAGTATAAAAGCAGAGCAAGTTAATTTCATACCTTTCAGAGTGGAACGCTTCGATAGTATTTACGGTGCAAAGAAATTGCAAGGTAGTAACGTACATATATATTCGGCTATTTTTTCTGTTGAGATGTGTGCGTATCTAGCAAAAGCTCAAGTGAATAAGAATGTAAGAATTGGTGTAATATGTCCTTATGCTCCACAAGCTCAGCTTATCAATAAAATGATAGAGCAGCGAACAGATATTCCTTCTAATGTAGATATATTGGTGGGTACTATTCATGGCTTTCAAGGCGACCAATGCGATATAATTTTAACCGTGCTAAATCCACCTACTGGTATTAAGGTCGCAGCAGATAGAATAATGCTCAACAACCGTAACATTCTAAATGTGGCTGTCAGTAGGGCTTGCGATTATCTATTTGTTCTCTTACCACATCCTGACAGTTATGGTTATGAGAATCTTATTGAGATTAATAAGTTATGTGGCATTGCCAATAAAAAATGTCCTTCAGTTGCTCTTTTCAATTCTGATGATATTGAGAAAGTAATTTTCAATAAAAGTAATTTTATTGAGTCAAACACTTTTGTAACAACACACCAGGTTGCGAATGTGTATACTAGTACATCTGGTTTATACGAAGTCAGAATTGATGAGAATGCCGTTGACATTCAAACTTCAGGAGATAGCTATCAACCTCAAAAAGCCATGCCTATGGTAGAAGCCGCTCAAGTAAAAACTGAACTTGCAAGCCAAGATGTAAAACCTCTAATGAATGAGGGCACTAATACTTTCGATTCTGAATATCAATATTATGAGTATTTTGAAGAAAATAGCATTAATTTTGAGAATGGGATGGAAATTCTGTTTAAAGACCAGACTCCGTGTTCCCTTTATACAGCTATGCGTATATTCGGCAACCATGATTTGTCCCAAAATTTTGGTTGGGGAAAATTGGGTGAAGATGATGTGAAACGCTGTTTAAAATTATCAAGTTGTTCGGAGTTAGGTAAACTTATTTATCCATTCTTGTTTTATGCAGTACGAGGAAAACAAATCCCTATGAAGGGTGTTTCTAATAAAAAGATAACCGATATTTTTCTTTTTGAATTTAAACGTTCTATTAATGATATGATGGAACGCAAGAACATCAAAAAGAAAAGGCCCCGTATTCATGTGCCAAAAAACAATTAAAATCCGTCAAATACTACATCTTCCCCATACGAAGAATCATCAGGAAGCCTTTACGATACTTTTGAATATGGGATGAGTGATTGGTAAAACAGACTGAACTATTAGGATGGAAGTAGAAAAAACAATTTCAGAAATTTTCTAGTCTTCCATCCTTTCTTTTATCTTATTGATAACTTCAATAATTTTAGGTGTTGAAATAGCACCATCTTCACTGTCTTCTGTAGTGTATAGGTCTTCTCCTAAAACAAAACCATTTTCTTCATACATTCGGAGTTTCTCTTCCCAGCGTTGTTTGTAATTTGGGAGTTTAAGCATGCCAAGATGCTCCCAAATAATTATATCACCAGATTCTGATTCAAAAGTAAAATCAGGAAGACATATTTTCCCATCATTTAACTTAAGGGGCTCTTCATAAAGGAACTCTATTTTATTATTAAAAATTTCATTAGCAATAATTACTTCTGATTTACTCCTAACGTACAAACCATTTTTTGTTTGATGTATTAAGCCTTCCACGTAAGGGATGGTATTTTCTTTCTTTCTTACAGCGTAACTGCCAAAGAGATTTGAATTCCTTAATGCAACTACAGACTTGTTAGGGGCAGACAATGACTTTATCCAGTTTGTGTCTTCTTCAACAAATAATATGAGGCGTTTTTTAGATCTAGTCAGAGCTGTATATATCAATTCTCTTGAAAGTAATCTGCCAGTTTTGGGTAAAATTACTAGAACTGTATCAAAATCACTACCTTGACTTTTATGAATGGTAATAGCATACGCAAGTTCGATAGATGCTTCTTTCATTTCAGTATCTTGGCTTTTGAATCCAAACGTAACTTCTGGAAGCCCAACAAAAGCTACATTTGCAATACCTCTAGGATTGCCTCTAACGAATCCAATCTGTCCATTAGAAAGCTGCTCTGAATATTTATTGCCATTTTTAAATGCTTCTCTTTTTTCATTTATTAATTGAATGACTTTATCCCTCGCATATATTTTTTGGGCACCTACTACTATGCTCTTTTTACTAGGACTTGGAATAGAAAGAATATCTTGTAGGATACTATTTATAGAGAGAGTTCCCCAGATTGGATTTCTTACAGGTGACAATACTTGGAAAGATTCAAGTACTTCTGGGTTTATAAAGGTGTTATCAAGATGATAGGTGTCAATTCCAAGTAACTTTTCTATATGTGAAGGAAGGATTGTTTTATTAACTCCAAAAACGGCAGACAAAACATCACACAATTTTTCGCGAAGATCGTCAGTCTCTTTCCAAGTATAAACAGACAAATCGTTATCAAGATCTCCTGAAGCCATTTTGTTAAAAATGTCATCAGCTGATTTGTCTGGTTTCATTCCAGAGAACCATGAGGCTAGTTTAAGAATATCGGAATCTCCTTTTGTCGTAGTCCGTACAACTATATTTAATCGAGCAAGAGAATTAAGTCTATTTTTTTCAAGGTAGTTACATAAGTCAGCAAAAGGACGACCTGGGCCAATAGGAGGTAACTGATAAGGATCTCCAATGAGAATGATTCGTTCTACTGAAGACAATGACAAAGCCTTAAAAACAAAATAGAAGTCATCAATAGTGAGCATAGAGCATTCATCTATAATAATAGTGGAAGCTGCACTATACCTTTTGGACTTTCCCACTGTCCATTGTGGAGTCATTGTAACAGGATTAAAACAGTTCTGAGACACAAGGAATTGAGCTATTGTGAATGCTTCAATACCTGCCATTTTGGCCAATCTAACACGTGCTTTTCCTGTTGGTGCCAATAACAAAACTCCTTGATTCCTTATTGTAGAAGATTTCAGAAAAGCTTCTACCACTTTGGTCTTACCTGTTCCTGCAGGACCTGTTAGAACAGACAACTTATAATTAGCCATAATGTCTAAAGCTCGTGCTTGATCCTTAATGGCTTCCATACTTCGTTTATTTGAACTGTCGAAGTTGTCAATGACTGATTTGACAATTACCTCCCAGTTTTCCTTTATCTCTTTCTTTGTTTTTGCTTTTGAACGGGCGATGAATTTCTTTGAAACTTCTTCTTCTCTTTCTGTATAATCAACTAATTGCAGTGCGACCTCACCTTTATCACTTTGTATGTAGTTCAGTTTTTCACTAATGAAATCTTTGTGAGCATCGAGATATCCCTTTGTAAAAGCGATATTATCTTTTTTATCGAGATAATTTTCAAGATAATCTACAATTTCAGTTTCAGATAATAATGTATCACCTTCATTAAGAGCATTTTTTAGTTTTCTTACAATAAGTGCTCTTATTCTTCTTTTGTCAATTGGCGATTCAACTAAAGAAGGTGCCAAAGGGGGATAATTCCCTTGGATAGATGGGTCTTTCATGAAACTCTCATCCAACATTTCTGTTGTAATGATGTCTGCAGGAATGTTAGTATTACAATCTTCGCTAAGAATATATGGATTATCTTCTACAGATTGATAAGAATTTTCATTATTATAAATATTCCGAATTTGTGCATCAGTAAGGTTAATACGAGATAGTAACTGTAGAAACTTTTTTACTTTGCTACCTGTTGATTCCCATATTATTCTATATTCTTTAAGATGATGAGTATATGCAGTTTTGTCTATTGCAAGTTCACCTGAAAGCAACTTCTCGAATAGTAGCCATGGATTATCTTTAGGTTTACAAAATCCCATATTCCGAAGATCCTGTTCAATCATATAAGAGTAGTTGAAACCTGCAACCCGTAATGCCTCTGCAAATGCGGGGAATGGACCCATTTGTTCCTTTACCTTTGCAATTTGATCGTCAATCCATCTCAATTGACGTTGCCAGTCGCCACCGACTAAATTATGCTCGATAACTTTTTCTAATGAAAACCTTGCAGCATTAAGAATGATAAGCATATTATGGTTGTCAACATGTTCGCATCCGTATGATAATTGGTCAAGCATTTGTTGGCTACCTCCTAACTTATTCAGAGTAAGTTTTATCTCATCAATACATTTGTCTTTTGTTTTTCCAGTCTTTTCAAGCACTTCGTTTTCATCTAATGCTAAATACTCATGGTATGGCAACAAAAAACCATCTGATTCTTTTAAATTAGGACGAATGGTATGAGACATTTTTATATCCCAAAACGGATAAGTATAATCAGCTTTAGATTTATATTCTCCTATTGGAAATAAAGAAGATATTTTGCCCAAACCAATGATTAAACGCTGACATTCTTCATCTATAGGATTACCATTTTTTGTATAAAATACAACCAAAGATTGATTTTCTACGATTTGTTCTCTAAATATTTTCAAAATGGCTCTCTGTCTCTTAAATCCAAAAATCCAGGGAGAATGAGGGTTCTTTTCGTCCTTGGGTAGGTTAGGATACTTTTCGTTCAGCCATTTCTCATTTTCACATAGCATATATCGATATGGAGTTCCATAAAAAGAAAAAGCAGGAACCTCGTCTTCTGTAGGCTCTAGAGCAGTATGAGGGTAATCTGGTATTTTTGAATAGACATGTGTAAATACCCGTTTATATTTATTGGCATTCATAAAACCTCCAGCTTCTGCTATACAAACAGGCATTTCTTGTTGGTTGAGCTTTCCCCATTCTTTACAAGCTACAGAATTTTCTTTATTAGCATCTTTATCTTCAGCAATCCTTTTTAATTGCATGCAAAAAGTGTTTTGAATAGGACATTTACAAACTGTTCCATTCCATTTTCTGTCATGCCATGCTACGCGAATAGATATGTGTTTCATTAAAATTTCTCGTGAGATTTAAGTATAATTTTGTCTTGCAAAGTTAACCGATTAGTTTGCAAAGTCCTATATTTTTTGACAAAATCTTTAAGTCCTTACTCAAAATTTCTCTTTTTGGAAACAAGCATTCCTTTGCCAAGTGTGAAACTTTTACTACTTTTGCGCAGCTTTAAAACTAATTATATTCTAGTTACTTATGACTGAAAAACCCATGCTCCTGCTAAAGGGAGAACCTAAAACCAGCAGTATTCATTCCTATTATCAAGATAAGAATGGGAAATGGTGGGTCTCGTATAAAAGTGGTAGTAAGTGGTATCCTTATGGGTATGACTTGGTGGAGCTGAAAAATCCTACGGAGGTGGACATAGACCAGACTGAAATATATAACGAGGCTGGTAATCTGATGGTTCCTGAACGGGTGCTGCTCTTTACGCACTATCTGTCTAAATACTATAGGTTTATCTATAAGAATAATGTAATAGGGGAGTATCCAGCTAGTAAAGTCAGGTTCAGAACTTCGGCTCTGAAGGATGGGGGTTCTAAAAGGATTTTCAACTACCTTTCTGAGGTTTCTAAAACAGATAGGATAGAAATAGAGGATGCTGAACCGGTGTCGCTCCACGATAAGTATGAGAAGATGTCTTTTATAGATGAGGACTCGGCTATGGGTTCGTTCCTTAATCCTAACCGATTAAAACATCTGGGTGGTTTGGTGAATGGGCTTTTCCCTTTCCGTAGCAACAAGAGCCAGATGCAGGCCGTGAACCATGCGTTCAGTTCTCAAATTAGTGTAATTCAGGGGCCTCCGGGTACGGGAAAGACGCAAACCATTCTGAATATACTTTCTAATATCATTGCACAGGGTCAGTCGGTGCTGATAGTGAGCAATAATAATTCTGCGGTGGAAAACGTGCAGGAGAAACTGCAGAAGGAGGGCCTGGGCTTTCTGGTAGCCAAGTTTGGCAAGTCGGAAAACAAGAAGGCGTTCTTGGGAAATCAGCCTCCTTATCCTGATATGAGTTCCTGGAAACTGAAGAATGTGGATGACGTAAAGGCTCAGCTGAAAAGGGTTACTGAAAAACTTCAAGTGGTGTTCCAGCAGCAAGAACAGTTGGCTATGGATAGGCAAATGCTGGCAGACTTGCGTGTGGAACATGAGCATTTTATTCAGGAGAATCAGTACGATGAAAGTTGGATGATGGGCCGAAAGCTCCTCTCTTCTGCAGAGCTCATGGATCTATGGCTCAGGCAAGAGTCTGTGGTGGAAAATTCTCTTCAGCTAAATTTCTTCCAGAAAATACTAGACAGTATAAAGCAGTTCTTCTTTAAGCGGAAGTTCCTAAAGCGGTTTGGGAAGGATGTGAATGTGCTGGGTTCTACTAATCTTTTACAGGACTTGATGGCTATGTATTATCTCTCTAAAATAGGGGAGCTAGAAAGTGAGATAGCAGGGCTGGAAGAGGACTTGAAACAGGTTGAGGCAGATGATTTGGGGAAGCGTCAGGCTGCGCTCTCTATGGATATTTTCAAGAACATTTTATTTGACAAATATGAGGGTGGAAAGAAGGAACGGGTGAAGTTCCAGGAACAAGACCTTAAATCTGGAAATGGCCTACTGGCTAAGGAATATCCGGTGGTGCTGAGTACCACGTTCTCTGCTGTGGGTACTTTGCGAGGCTATCAGTTCGACTATCTAATCATGGATGAGGCTTCACAGGTTTCTGTGGAGTCGGGGGCTTTGGCGCTTTCTTGCGCACGGAATGCGGTGATAGTGGGCGATATGAAGCAGCTAGGGAATATAGTGGATAGAGAGGCAGGCAAAGTGATAGGTGAGATAAATAAAATGTATGAGGATTTGACAGGTTATAATGCATTGAAACATAGTTTCCTTTCATCGGTTATTACAGTAATGCCCCAAGTGCCTCAGGTGCTACTGAAGGAGCACTACCGGTGTAATCCGCTCATCATCAATTTCTGCAATCAGAAGTTTTATGGAGGTAATCTGCTTATCATGACGCATGCTCAGGGTGAAGGCCCTTATATGGAGGTTGTTAAAACGGTAGAGGGAAATCATGCCCGATGTCTGGCTTCGGAACAGGTGAGAGGGATTACGAAGTATGATTTCATGAACCAGCGTGAGGTGGATGAGTTGAAGGCTCTTTTAGATGGAGAACTGAGCGAGGCGAAGGATATAGGGGTGATTACTCCGTACAGAGGTCAGGTAAAATTATTCAACAAAGAGGTGCAGCATGAGGGGCTGGAAGTGGATACGGTGCACAAATACCAAGGAAGGGAAAAGGATGTGATTGTGATGAGTTCCGTGCTGAATGCATACAATGATTTCTGCGATGATCCGAACCTGATAAATGTGGCAGTTTCCCGAGCCAAGGATAAGTTCATTCTGATTACCAATGGTAATGATTCTAACCCTGAGAATACGAATCTTGGTGATTTGATTCATTATGTGCAGTATCATGAGGGGAAGGTGGTGAAGAGCAAGCTGCATTCCATCTTCGACTTTCTTTATAAGCAATACACGGATAAGCGTATGAAGTTCCTAGAGAATCAGAGGCAGGTTTCTTCTTTCGACTCGGAGAATATAGCTTATAACATTCTTCTTTCTAGGGTGCTTCCGGCGCATGAAGAATGGGCTGCACTGGATGTGGTGTGCCACTATCCGCTTTACCGCTTGATTCAAGACCGTTCTCTGCTGAATGTGGATGAGTATAATTTCGTTTCGGGTGCACGGTCGCATCTGGACTTCCTTATCTACAACAGGGTTACGAAGAGTCCTGTGCTAGCGGTGGAAGTGGATGGTTTCTCTTACCATCATGAAGGTTCAGAGCAGGAGCATCGGGACAGGATGAAGGATGCTATTCTGGAGAAGTATGGGGTGAGCATGCTTCGTATTTCTACTACGGGTAGTCATGAGATAGAGAAACTCACCGAGGCTCTAGAGCAGGTTACGGGGGTAGTCATTCAGAAGTAACAAGTCAGTAAATTTCTCCCAAAATCTTTTTGCATCCTTCTATTTTTTCTGTATTTTTGCAATAGGCTTTGAATCGCAAATTAAGGCGCCTCAAGTAATATATATATGTACATACCACCATTCAACATCACCGAGAGGATTCTTCACCTGATTTCGGAAATTTCCGAGCAAGTGGGAAGTCTGAATTCGCGCATAGGTAACGATGCGCCTTCACCGATGTTGCGAAAGAAAAATCAGATTAGGACTATACACTCTTCGCTGGCTATCGAGAACAATACTCTTTCGTTGAAACAGGTGACAGACATCATCGACGGCAAGCACGTGCTGGGGGCTCCCGATGAGATTCAGGAGGTGAAGAATGCTATCGAGGCATACCAATTGATGCCTCAGTTGGATGCTTTCAAGGAGAAAGACCTGCTGAAGGCTCACGGTTTGATGATGAGCCAGTTGGTTCGTAATGCTGGACGCTATCGTCAAGAGGGTGTAGGGGTGTTCGATAGTAATGGTAACTGTCTGCACATGGCTCCATCGCCTGACCGTGTGCCGGAACTGATGGGTGACTTGTTTCATTGGGTCAAATCGTGCAAGACACATCCGCTGGTGTATTCATGCGTGTTCCATTACGAGTTTGAGTTTATCCATCCTTTTATCGACGGCAATGGTCGTATGGGAAGATACTGGCAGACCATGCTGCTGAGCAGATGGAAAGGTATTTTCTCCTGGATACCGGTTGAGACGATTGTGAAGGAACATCAGGAGGAGTATTACAGCGTTATTGCCAAATGTGATGCTGCTGGTGAAAGTACGCTATTTGTGGAATTTATGCTTCAATGTCTGCTGGAGGCAATGGAAAACTACAGTGAGCCTGAGGGAGAAGTAAGTGAAGAACTGCACGATAAACTGCACGATAAACTGCACGATAAATTCCCCGAACTATCAGAGAAAGCTATCGAAGTAATTGAAACTATCCATGCACATCGAAGTTTTAATGCTGCTGAGATTGGTGAGCATATAGGGCTTTCTGAACGTCAGGTAAAGACCTACATCACCAAACTGAAGCAAATAGGGCTCCTTACCCGTGTAGGCAGCAACAAGACAGGATATTGGAAAGTAAATATTGAACTGTAATTTACTGAGGAACCCAATTGAGGTTATAAAACCCACCCCGCATTCCTGCAGGATGGGCTCTCTGGTTTTCCATCTTATTCTATCTCTTAAGTATCCAGCGTTATTCCAGATCTATACGGATAAGGTATTTAGAAGCCTCCTCCTTACTTACCACTTCCATGGGTTCATACATCACGTTGAGGACGTTTAAGAAATCGTAGAAGTAGAAATACAGGAACTGGAATTTCAGGTACTTGCCTCCTTCTATCTCTACGCAGATTACTTCAGGAAATCCTTCGTCTAGGCTGGTAGCGTAGAGTTGGAAAAGGGTGACTGCTATCACTTGGCTTTCCCTAGAAAGCTGGAGGTAAAGCTTAGTATCTGGAGAGAAAAAGGGCACTTCAAATCTTAATCTTCCTAATTCTCTTCTGAGCTGATCTGTGAAGATGCAATTCTTAAAGTTGGGGAAATAGTAATGAATCCCATCTCTAGTACTTTTTTCGTATCTGTTAAAAATCATAATGGTTTAATTTTTAAATTGTTTAAATTGTTTTTTTTCATTTTGTTGTTTACCGGTACAGCACCTGATGGCGGTTCTGCTTCACATCGGGGCAGCAGGAAACGTGAATCCAGTAGGAGGATTTACGGTGCTCCCAGATGAGCTGGTCGAAGGTGGTGTGATCCATGATCCAGGCGAACCATTCCCGGCCCTCGGCCACGGAGGTGACGCGGATGTCGGCTGCTTGGCCTAGCAGATGCTGGGAGT